>JGI20158J14315_10000416_pt1 | contig 31569 bp, 29 predicted proteins | sample COG_08_FD_14315 | JGI IMG/M metagenome (IMG submission 14315)
AGTTTTGAGCCAGAAGGCTGCCTTCGCATTTGACTTTCCTCATGATATCTACGCATGTCACCGCTCCACCATGAATTCTGCGTTCCTCTCTCAAACTCTATTTTAACAGTTTTGAATGCACTTTCTTAGTTAAGCTAAGATATTTAACATTCAACTTTTTAAAACGCCTACGTACCCTTTACGCCCAGTAAATCCGGACAACGCTAGCACCCCTCGTATTACCGCGGCTGCTGGCACGAAGTTAGCCGGTGCTTTCTTGTATGGTACCGTCATTAACGAATGGTATTAACATTCGAAAGATCTCTTCCCATACGACAGAACTTTACATTCCTAAAAACTTCATCGTTCACGCGGCGTTGCTGCATCAGGCTTTCGCCCATTGTGCAAAATTCCTTACTGCTGCCTCCCGTAGGAGTCTGGACCGTATCTCAATTCCAGTGTGGCTGATCATCCTCTCAGACCAGCTACCGATCTTAGTCTTGGTAGGCAGTTACCCCACCAACAAACTAATCGGACGCAAACCTATCTCAAAGTGTAAGCCGAAGCCTACTTTAACAACAATGCTCCAAGGAGCCCGCTGCATTATTTGGTATTAGCACTGGTTTCCCAATGTTGTCCCAATCTCTGAGGCAAGTTATTTACGCGTTACTCACCCGTTCGCCAGTTTACTTATTGTCCGAAGACAATGTTCTCCTTGACTTGCATGTATCAAGCACGCCGCCAGCGTTCGTCCTGAGCCAGGATCAAACTCTCAATTGTATATTTTAAGTTTGTTTGGTGCCGAAGCACCAAGTTGTCTAACTGCAGGATTAAAAGACAAAGGTTCTACATAGATAAATTTTCAAATAACTTTCTTTGTGTTTTTTTCGACACAAAAGCCCGGTAAATTATAACGCTTTATATGAATTACCAACTAAAATAATAAAAAAAGATTATTTTATTTTTCTTAGAGTAAAATACCGGCTATCGTTGCGGTCAACCAAGATGCAATTGCTCCTCCAAACATCGCTTTAGTTACCAGCTTTGCAAGGTCTTTTTTTCTATCAGGAGCCATTGCTCCAATTCCGCCTAATTGAATACCTATAGAAGCAAAGTTGGAGAAACCGCATAAAGCATAAGTAGAAATGATAGCACTTCTTTGAGATATTGCTCCTTCTCGAATTAGAACTTGTAAATCTCCATACGCTACCAACTCCGTTAAAACAATTTTCTTTCCCATGAGCATTCCAACAAGTTGTGCTTCATTCCATGGAACTCCCATAGTCCAAGCTAAAGGACGAAAAATTATCCCAAAAATTTCTTCCATAGATGTGCCAGCAAATGATAAAAAATAATTGACCATGGCTACAAAGGAAATAAACGCAATTAGCATTGCAGCAATATTCGCAGCTAACTTCAATCCATCTGTCGCACCATTGCTTAAAGCTTCCATAGCATTAATATTAGTTTGTTCAATATTGATATTGAGGTCACCCATTGTTTTTGACTCTTGAGTTTCAGGATAAATTATTTTTGCAACCACTAACGCAGCAGGAGCTGACATTACAGATGCTGCTAATAAGTGCCCAGCTATACCAGGAATATCAGTCAACCATGAAACATATATTGCTAAGACTCCTCCTGAAACTGTAGCAAAACCACCAGTCATAACTGCCATTAATTCTGAATTTGTCATCTTGCTAACGAAAGGTCTAACCATTAATGGTGATTCAGTTTGGCCAAGAAAAATATTTCCTGCGACACTTAATGTTTCTGATCCGCTTGTTCCTAAGGTTTGTTGCATTTTTTTAGCAATAAATCTTATAACGGTTTGTAAAATTCCAAAATGGTATAGCACAGCTACAAGGCTTGAAAAAAATATAATTGTTGGAAGTGTTGAGAAAGCAAAGTTGATTAAACCAGGATGAAATCCAACTCCGTCAATATAAGATTTAAACAAAAAATCTGATCCCGATGAAGAGAAACTTATTAATATATTTATTGATGTATCTAAGAAAGAAAAAATAGGTGCACCAAAAGGAGTTTTTAAAATAAATAATGCAAAACCAAGTTGAAAAATTAAACCATATACTACAGTCTTATAATTTATTGCATTTTTATTCTCAGATAAAAAGTATGCAATTGCTAATAAAGTAAATAAACCAAAAACACCTAGTAGACTACCCATAGTTCTTATTTATTAGAAGCACCTTCTAGTTCAGATGTTTTTTGATTTTTTTCTTTAATTTTAGAGTGATCTTTCAACATTTCTATAATTTTTTGATCCAGTAAGTCGTCTGCTAACTTATTCTTGTTAGACTCTTTTTTATAAAATCTTTCAATTTCATCTTTCTGTGTTTCGTTATTATTTAGAGCATCTTTAATAAAATTATTTACCTCATCCGATGAAACGGATAGATCTTGATCTGAAATAATGGCTTTTCTTAGCAGGAACCATTTTAAATTATTTTCAGCAAATATTTGATATTGCTCTTTAATCTTATTGTCATCCATTTCTGGAGAATTTTGATTTTGCTTAACTTCATTAACAATATTATTTAGATAATTATTTAACATAGACAAAGGCAATACAGGATTAACAAGCTTCACAAATTCATCAATTAAAGAAGAATTAAACATTTCATCAGACTTTCTTTGGTATTCATTATCAATACTTTTTTGCACATTTTGCTTCCATTCTGAAACACTTTTGCAATTCGGATCCATCTGTTTTACAAAATCATCATCTAAAGTTGGAGGAACTCTTCTTTGAATTGTATCAATGGTAAATTGATAGTTTTTATTTCCATCGCCCATATCAATTGTAATTTTTACAGAGTCGCCAACATTTTTTGATTTGAAGGATTCAGCTTTTTCTTCAATAAAGGGGTCTTGTCCTATAGCAATATATTTTTTTTCTTTTTTACCAATAATTGGCAATCCAGAGTCATCCAATTCTTGCATATCAACAATTAAAAAATCTCCATCTTTTGAATCATTTTCAATTTGTTCAGCTTTAGCTTGAGAATTCATAATATTTTCAATTGTTTTATTCACTTCTTCGTCGTTTGAAATAAATTTAATTCTCTCAACAGTTACCATATTTTTTTTGAACTTTGGTAAGCTTAATGAAGGCTCTATTTCAAATTCAGACTTGAAAGACAGATCTTTTTCATAAGAAAAATCAATATCTTTTAATTGGGCTTGATTGATCGGAGTCAACTTTTCTTCCTGGAGAGCCATTAAGTAATATTTTTCGCAAAAATCTTGTACAAAACCCATTTCAACAGAATGGATATATTGTGACATTAAAATACTTTCTGGGACCTTACCTTTTCTAAATCCTGGCAACTTAATCTCTTTGGCAACTTTCTTTTTTGCAGCATTAAAATCTTCTTTAATTTCACTCCACTTAGCACTTATGGCTAATTCATAAGTAAAATCATTTATTTTTTTGGATTTGACTTTAAGATTCATTGCTTCAACCTATATGTACAGCCTTCAATAGTTTTCATAAATGTCTCTAATTGGTTATGTGTACATATTAAATCTTCAACGGGCTCATATGAATCGGACGGATATGAATCAGGATCATATTCCCTTAAAAAATTTGATTCAAATTTGATAATCATGTCATCAAGAACTTGTTTATGAAGATTTTTTCCTCTTAGAAAATTTAGCTGAAGATTGATTTTCCCGTTTGAAGATAACCGAAAAAGTGGTAAGAGACCGTAATCTGAATCACAACGAAAAGTCATGGTTCCAAAATCTTCTCCATTCCCCCAACTAACTTCATCAGATGTTTTTTCAGAAAAATTTACTAATTCTATACAATTCATTGCGACATCGTTCTCGCAAGATTGATTCAAGTGCTCAATAAACGTTTTTTTTGACCATTTAGACATACTTTATACCTCCAAACAAATAAATGTAGTATGATTTTGACCAAGAATTTACGATTCTTGTTAAGGATTTAAAAACTATATTTTACTTTTTACGAATTAATTCCTTAAAGGCTTACCAGTTTTCAAGAAATGTGCTATCCTATCTTGTGTCTTTTTCTCGCCAGCAAGTGACATAAAAGCTTCTCTTTCAATATCTAAGACATATTGTTCATCAACTTTAGACATTATTCCACCTTTTTTACCACCACTTATAACATAGGCAGTTTTTGATATAACATGTTTATCATGATCTGAAACATCTTTCATAAATTTTGCCTGCACATCAAATGTTGTTCTCAAAGTTTGTCCTGGTAAAGTTAAATCATCTCTATATTTTGGAGGTTTGTAACCATTATCAGAAAGCTCTAATACTTTCTTTTTACCTAATGCCAGTAAATGTTCGGAATTCATGCTTATAGAATCAGAATTCCTTAACCAGCCTTTATTTAAAGCATCAGTTGCACTTTTTGAAACGGTGAGTGGATTAATTAACTTTAGTGCATCGGTTCCTAATTTTATATTGAAATTTTTTGCATTATTATTTTCAATAAGATTTAGAATAACTCTTAAATGTCCTCCTGCACCTGGAATAAGTCCTTGAATAGCCTCAACAAGTCCTGCATACAACTCACCTGCAGCAATCGTATGTGCAGAACAAGCATAAAATTCAAATCCTCCACCTAAAGCTAAGTTAAATGGACATGAAACTACCGGATATTTAGAATGTCTTATTCTTTGTGTTACTGCTTGCATTTCCTCAACCCCAGCATCCATTAAATGTAGATTTCCAGAATCTATTGCAATCTTAAAATCATTCACATTTGCACCAGCGCACCAATTTTTACCCTGATGTCCTAAAACAAGACCTTTATATTTTCCTGTTTCTAAAAGATCTAAAGCATCTTTTACAATACTCACCATGGATCTATCAATCGGGTTAAAAGCAGGAACGAATATTGAATGAAATTCAACATTTAAAACACCGTCACCAATATCATGAATGCTAGCACTCCAATCCCTTTTAAGCAAAGTTTTCGAGTCCTTGTACAAATTAAGATTTAAAGTTTTATCGCTTGAATTATGAACTAAAACTTTCTTATTTACAGGGCAAAAATATGTTAATTCTCCATCAATGATTTCATAGAATGATTTTCTACCCGATTTAAGCATTTCATCTACCCAGGAAGGAACTTTTCTATTTTCTTCTTTCATCTTATTAACTGATTTTTCAACACCAATAGCATCCCATGCATCAAATATTCCTATATCTCTTGCAAAGCCCCATCTCATAGCATTATCTATTTCAATAATACTATCTGCTATTTCAGGAATTAACTCAGCTGTATAAGTAAACATAGGCGCATTAACCTCCCATAAAAACTTAGCTCCGACATCATCAAGATATGTAATAGCAGCTAATCGTTTTTTAAGATCTTTAATCGGTTTACCTACTCTAATTGTATCAAACATTCTCTTCTTTGTTGGAGTATATTTCATAGTATCAAAATCAAGTGATAAAATTTCCTTACCTTCTTTTTTATACCATCCTTCACCAGATTTTTGACCCAATCTTCCATCTTCAACGAGTTTTACTAGCAGTTCTGGAGCTTTAAATTTTTGTCTTTCTTCTTCGCTTTCTGTTGTAACGCGCTCATACATATTATTTTGAACATTAAGTGCCGTATCTAACCCAACAACATCCTGTGTTCGGAAATATGCGCTTTTTGCATTACCAACTAAAGTACCATATAGTGCATCAACATCCTCTACTGTCAAACCATACTCTACTGCCTTATTAAAAGTTAATGTTCCACTCGCGTTTATTAGCCTATTTCCGATAAATCCTGGAGTATCTTTGGCATGAACAATTCCTTTTCCTAAAGTTGTTTCACCAAAATCTGTAACAGTATTATATACATCATCTGAGGTTTTTGGGCCCTTGACTAATTCTAATAATTTTAAATATCTTGGTGGATTGAAAAAGTGAGCAATTAAAAATCTGCTTTGAACTTCCTCTGGTAAAACTTCAACAAGATTAGCAAGCGGTATTCCTGATGTATTTGAAGCCAAGATAGTATCTTCTTTTAAATGAGGAAGAAGGTTTTTATAAACAGTATGTTTAATTTCAATTTTTTCTGCAACTGCTTCAATTATCAAATCGCAATCACCTAATTTATCTAAGTCATTATCATATGTACAAGGAGTGACAAGTGAACTATTTTTACTTGAAAATAATGGAGCAGGTTTTAATTTAGAAAGGCCTTCAACACCCTTTTTAGCAAGCTCTTCATTAATATCAAACAACAACGATGGAATACCTGCGTTTGCTATATGGCCAGCAATTTGAGCTCCCATAACTCCAGCACCAAGAACGGCACATTTTTTTATCTCAATACTCATTTTATCCCCTTTTAATAATTGTTGTTATTCCTTGCCCAGTACCAACACACATTGTAGCTAGTCCAGTAGATTTATCTTGCTGCTCTAGAATATTCAATAAAGTTGTTATAATTCTAGTTCCTGATATGCCTAATGGATGACCTAATGCAATAGCGCCACCATTTAAATTAACTTTACTTTCATCCCAATCAGCTTTTCGGATACAATATAATGCCTGAGCTGCGAAAGCTTCATTTATTTCAACTACATCAATATCATCCATGCTCAATCCAGTATTTTTTAAAGCTTTAGCAGTAGCAGGAATTGGGCCTGATCCGAACATTGTCCAATTAACCCCAGCAACAGCTCTCCCTTCAATATATGCTCTGATTTTAAGTCCGTTCTCTTTGGCATACTTTTCGCTAGTAATTAGCATCGCTGAAGCTCCAATTGAAAATGGACTACTTGTTGCAGCTGTTACAGTTCCATCATCTTTGAAAGCAGGTTTTAAAGATTTAATTTTTTCTTTGTCTGGATTTCTTGGTCCACTGTCTTTATCAAGAATAGATCCATCTTCAAGAATTATAGGAACAATTTCATTATCAAACTTTCCAGAATCTCTTGCTTCAACAGCTCTTTCGTGCGATCTGAAAGAAAATTCCTCTTGATCTTCTCTTGAAATACTAAGCTCATCAGCTAAAAGTTCTGCTCCTTCTCCCATTGATATATAATAGTCTTCTTCTGCCAATTTTACATTAAAATCAGGAGCAAATCCTCCTTGAGGAATTGTAAACATGTCTTCGACCCCTCCAGCAACTCCAACTTCAATATCTCCTGCTTCAATTGCAGAACTGATCATATGGAGAGATGTCATCGCAGAGCCACAATATCTGTTAATTACATTCGCTGCAGCGGTCTCAGGAATACCAGCAAGAATAGAGGCTCCTCTAGCAACCAACATGCCTGTTGGCCCTTCTGGAAAAGCGCACCCTAAAGAAACATCTTCTATATCATTAATATTCAACGCTTTATTTCTATCAAGCAAACCTTTAATTACTTGCCCTGCAATTTCATCAGGTCTCATGCCAATCAATGGGCTTCCTTTGGTTCCAATTGGAGATCTTACTCCATCTATTATAACTGCTTTATTACTCATTTTTTCCTCCTAAAAGCTTTTTACTGGATAACCGCCAGCTTCTATAACTTTTTCACCTATTATTTTCTTTAAACCAATAGTATCTGTCGATAAAGTTAACCTCTTCTTCAGCACTTCTAGCTTATTATTTAATTGCTCAGGAACGCTACCATCATAAATATTATTTAAAATTTTATTGGCATATTCCATAACTCTGATTCCTTGCTCTGCTGTATAAACTTTAGCACAAAGCTCAGGAACAATTTGATTTTTTTTCATATAAAAATCTTTATTTTGAATAACTCTACTTAAAGTTGAATCAGCTACGTATGAATAAATAAGGATATTTGCTAGATTTTCAATTATAACCTGCTCTGTTCCTATATCTTGACCATGCTTGCTTAAAGATTCATTTAAACATATAGCGTATACTGCTTTTGAAGCTTCAATACATTCAACTTCATCTTTGTAATCTCCTTCATAACCACTATCAAGGCCATCATTGCAATAACTATCAACTTTTTCTAAATATTCTCTAAATCCAATTTCTCCACTTAATGCTTTGGTAATCATAGCTCTTCCGCAAAGCATTCTATTAATTTCATTTGTTCCTTCCCAAATTTTGTTGATTCTATTATCTCTATAAGCTTGCGCCATAGGATATTCTTCAATAAAACCGTAACCTCCAAAAATTTGGAAGCAATGATCAATTAATTGTTCGGCTGATTCACTTCCATATACTTTCACAATTGAATTTTCTGCGATATATTGTTCGGTCGTGTTTCCTTGTTTAACATAATATTGAGGATCATTTTTATCCAACTCATTTATTGCTTCAGTTTGTTTTCCAATCACAGAATAACATGTACTATCAAGAGTATATGTTAATATTGCAGAAGAAGCTAACTTCTCTTTGATTGATCCAAAGTCAGAAATGGATTGACCAAAAGCTTTTCTACTTTTTGCATATTCAACAGCATTTTGCATACCCAAAATCATTCCTCCTATAGAAGATGCACCTAATTTAAAACGACCGATATTTAAACCGCAAAAGGCTGGTCCAGCACCTTCTCCAACTTTACCGAGCAAATTTTCAACTGGAACTTTACAGTCTGTAAAATATAAAGGGACAGTTGATGAACCTTCCATTCCCATCTTTTTTTCCTCTTTACCGATATCAAAACCTGGAGTTCCTTTCTCCACTACAATAGAGGAAAATTTTCCATCTATTTTCAATGCAACGATGAAAGTATCTGCCCACGCACCATTTGAAATAAATATTTTTTGTCCATTCAAAATGTAATGTTTTCCATCATCTGAAAGTACGCCAGTAGTCTTTGAATTAGTAGCATCGGAGCCAGCTTCTGGCTCAGTAAGGCCAAAGGCTGCAATTTTTTCTCCTGAACAAATTCCAGGTAGCCATTTTTGCTTTTGTTCATCATTTCCGTACCAAATAATACCTAAAGAACCTATAGAAGTCTGAACATTCCAAACCGTGCAGAAAGAGGCGCTTCCACAAAATGAGATACCTTCAGCTAAAATACACATTCCAGTTTTAGTCATTTCAGATCCACCGTATTTTTCAGGTACATCGATTCCTAAAAAACCTAAATCACCCATCTGCTCAACAAGCTTTCTAATTAATTTTTCATCTTTTTTATTTAGCTCATTTTGGGATAATGGCAACAATTCATTTATTGCAAAATCATGCATTGCTTCGTAAATCATTTTCTCTTCTTCTGAAAACAATTCTTTACAAAAAACTTTTTCAGACCCCACTACATTAGTTAGAAATGTACCACCAGTTTTTATTTTACTTAAATCTGCTACTTGTTCTTTTGACATTACTTTTTCCCTTCTTGTGTATAGGCATATAAAATATAGTTTGATATTTCATCTATATACTTTTCAGCATCAACATATTTTGAATGAAAAATATTAAACCAAAAAATTCCTTCAAAATTCAAAATTAATGATAATGCTGATGTTTTGGAATTTTCAGCTCTAAGATTAACAAACTCTTTACTTTCAATACCTTTTAAAATTATTAATTCAATAAATTTTTGAAAACGATTATAAACTTTTTGCATCGCTTCTTTAAAATCTTTGTCATGTCTAGCAATAGCCCATAAAGTTGGTAAACAATTAAAAAAGCTTCCATCTATTTTTAATTGTTTTTTAAATAAGTTAAACAACGTTCTAATTCCATCAGCGCTCGATTCCTCTTGTGCAGCAGGTGCAAGCAATGCCTGAGTATGCTCTTCCCACATTTCAATAACGGCTAGGTAAACATCTTTTTTACTAGAGTAGTAATGATAGATTGCTCCTTTACTCATTTTAGATTCCTTAACAATATCATCTATAGTACTACTGTAGTATCCTTTGTTAGTCAAAACCTTAATAGCTGCATTAAGAATTGCATTTTTTTTGCTTTGTTGAATATCTTTATTCATAAACCGACTAGTCGGTCTAAAAGTAAAAAAAACATCTCTATTTATCAACAATTCCTTTGCTATTAAAAAAAAATTCTATGTAGCTTCTTAATCATGTCTAAACAAAAAAATCCTATAATTGCCCCATCTATTTTAGGAGCAGATTTTTCAAATCTTCAAAAAGAAATCAATTTTTGTAATAATTCAAACGCTAAATGGCTTCATTTAGATATAATGGATCAACAATTTGTACCTAATTTATCATTTGGCCCTTCTGTTGTTAAAGATTTAAGAAATCACTCAAATTTATTTTTTGATGTACACTTAATGGTCAGCAATCCATTTGATATGCTTATACCATTTATCAATGCTGGAGCAAATGGCATATCTTTCCATATTGAAGCAACTGAATCAAGGTTTACATTTCCTCCAAAAATTTTAATCAATATGATTAAAAAAAATAATTTGAAATGTGGTTTGGCTCTAAAACCAAAAACACCATTTTCTATAATTAAAAAATATTTAGAGTATATAGATTACATTGTAGTAATGTCTGTGGAGCCTGGCTTTGGCGGACAAAGCTTTATCTCGTCAACTTTAGATAAAATTTCTGAAATTGATAGCTACCTAAATGAATATAATTTGAGAGAAGATATTTTAATTCAAGTGGATGGTGGGATTAAGTTAGAAAATTATAAAAGTGTTATCCAAGCTGGCGCAGATATACTAGTAGCAGGATCGCAAGTATTTCAGTCAGATAATCCCATTGAAACTATCAACCATATGTACAATAAATGAGCTTTGAAAAATTATCAGAGTTCAATAATTGGACAAAAGAAGATAAAGATTTATTTACTGTAAATGTAATAAAAGGGCTGGTTATTGATGGAGTTAGCAAAGCTAATTCAGGTCATCCTGGAGGTCCAATGTCGTTGGCTGATTTTACATATATTTTATACTCTGAATTTTTGACAATAGATCCAGATAATCCAGATTGGCAAAACAGAGATAGGGTTGTACTGTCTGTCGGTCATACATGTATGTTAATTTATTCAATACTTTATATGTGTAATTATATATCGATGAGTGATTTAAAAGAGTTTAGACAATTAGGTAGCTTAACACCTGGGCATCCAGAAATTGAAACTCCTGGAATAGATGCTAATACTGGACCGCTTGGTCAAGGTGTTGGAATGGGTATAGGAATGGCTATGGCTGAAAAAGCTTCTGCTGGTAAAAATAAATCAAATAGATTTACCTATGTGCTAGCTGGAGATGGAGATCTTCAAGAACCAATTGCTTTGGGCTCAAGTACTTTAGCTGGACATTGGAAGCTATCAAATCTTATAATGTTTTATGATAAAAATGATATTCAAATTGCAGGAAAAACTTCAAGAGTAGATTCTACAGACTATGCTAAACTTTATGAATCAATGGGTTGGCATGTGCAAGAAATAGATGGTCATAATCATAATGAAATAAGAAAAGCAATTAAAAATGCTCAATCAAGCAAACTTCCAAGCATTATAATCGGTACTACCACAATTGCTAAAGGAAGCTTTAGTTTAGAAAATAATCCTAAATCTCATGGAGCTCCATTTTCAGAAGAAGAAATAATGTTAACAAAAAATAAATTAGGTCTGCCCCAAAATTCATTTTTTTGTAATGAAGATATCATAAATTACTTTCAAAGAAACTTTAATACTTTAAGAGATAAGGTTAAAGTTTTGGACCAATCTTTTGAAAATATATCATATGATTCTAAACAAATGATAAAATCGCTTTCAATTCCTGAATTTGGTAGTCAAGCAATGGCAACTAGGCAGGCATTTGGAATTTCTCTTGATGAATTTGCCAAAAAATTTCCAAACCTAATTGGAGGATCAGCTGATCTAGATGGCTCTAATTGTACAACAAATTTTGTTAAAAATTATGGAGACTTCTCTGCAGAAAATCCAAAAGGAAGAAATATAGCATTTGGAGTAAGAGAATTTCCAATGGGAGCAATAATGAATGGTATAGCTCTTTATGGAAATCATTTTCCATTTGGTGGAACTTTTCTAGTTTTCAGTGACTATGTTAGATCTGCGATAAGATTGTCGGCTATTCAAAACCTTCATGTATTATATGAGTTTACACATGATTCAATTTTTGTAGGTGAAGATGGACCTACTCATCAACCTGTAGAACATACAATGTCATTGAGAAATATTCCAAATCTTCTAGTTTTTAGACCAGCTGACTCATTTGAAACCTATTATTGTTTTAAAACTATTATGGAAAATACTCATAATCCAAGTGCGCTTCTTTTGACAAGACAAAAATTACCTAAACTAAATCTTGAACAAAAATATATTGAACAAGGAGTTAGGTATGGTGCTTATATTGTTCTTAAAGAAGATAATCCAGAAGCAGTTCTTTTTTCTTCAGGCTCTGAAGTTCATTTAGCAATTGAAGTGTGCAAGGAACTTAGTCATAAAATTCAAATAATAAATGTTCCGTGCTGGGAGCTTCTTGATATACAAGATAAATCATATATTGATACAATTATGATGAAAGAATGTAATAAAAGAATTTCTTTAGAAGCTGGAATTACATCTGGATGGGAAAAATTTACTGGTTTAAATGGTTTAAATATAGGAATAGATAATTTTGGAGCATCTGCGCCAGGCATAGACGTCGCTAATCATTTTGGATTCGTAAAAGATAAGATTAAATCAAAAATTGAAGATTATTTGAATGGGTAAAAAAATAGTTCTAGCTACTGACCACGCAGGCTTTGAATTAAAAGAACATGTTAAGAACATGTTATTAAATAAAGGTATAGAAATAAAAGATTTTGGAGCCTATTCATACGATTCTCAAGATGATTATCCTGACTTTATTTTACCAGCAGCTCAATATATAGCAGATAATAATTTCGTAGGTATAATTTTTGGAGGGTCAGGTCAAGGAGAAGCTATTGCAGCTAATAGAATTAAAGGAATCAGAGCCGCTGTTTTCTATAACGGCCCAGATGAGATTGTTCAACTATCAAAGTTACATAATAATGCAAATGTACTATCAATTGGTGCTAGATTTGTTAATCAATCTAGAGCTGAAGAAATAATTGACCTTTGGCTTTCTACTTCCTTTGAAGAAGGAAGGCATCAAAGAAGAATTGAAAAACTAGACTCTTAAATCCGCCACAATTAGACTTAAAAGTAAGGGGAAATAGTAAATTGAAGTCTTAAAAATCAATCTAGCATTATCTTTATTTTGCTCAAGAATAAATGGCAAGCAAAGTAGCATATAAATATTGCTAAGAATATATGCTCCTACAAAATATATTCTACCTGAAACGCCAAAAAAGAATGGAAGAGTTGAAATTGGAATCAATATCAATGCATGTAAAAATATATGCAATACTGTTCTTTTTACACCTCCATCAATAACTGGAAGCATTTGCAATCCTGCATTTTTATAATCCTCTTTATATAAATAAGCAATTGAATAAAAATGTGGATGTTGCCAGAAAAATAAAATTAAAAAAACTGCTATTCCACCCCACTCCAATGAACCTGTAGCTGCTGTCCACCCACCGAGCGGAGGCAATGCTCCAGGTATAGCTCCAATAGATGTATTCAACCAAGACTTTCTTTTTAAAGGAGTATATAAGAATAAATATGAAAAAATTGTAATCAATGACAAAATGCAAGTAAGAGAATTTACCTTAAAATTTAAGATTGATAAACCAAGAAGAATAAATGTTATTCCAATTATTTTGGCTGATAATAGAGAAACTTTCTTTGTTGGCAAAACTCTATTCTTTGTCCTAACCATCAGTTTATCAGTTTCAGACTCAATAACATTATTCATCACTGATGATCCTGTTGAAGACAATAATGTTCCTATGATAGTAAAAAATAAAAGGGATAAATTAATTTCACCTTGGGCTCCTAAATAAAAACCTATTACTGTTGTAACTAGAACTAAAAAACCAATTCTTACTTTTGTTAATTCAATAAGATTTTTAAGCATATTATTCTTGGTTTAACAAAGTGACTATATCGCTTTGAAGTTCATAGATATTTGACTCTACTGTTCCTTCATAATATTTGCGAATATTTGAATCTTTATCTACTAACACAAAACGTGTTGAATGTCCTACAGGTAGTAATGCAGCCGATAGGAAAAATCCTTGCTCAGATAAACTTACTACATCTGCAATATTTCCTCTAAGAAAAAACCAATTATTTTTCTTACTATACTTAGATGAAAAATCAGTTAACACACTTAAAGTATCAAATTCTGGATCTGTTGTAATTGAAAAAAACTGGATATCATTAGAAGAAGAAAATCTTTCTTGAAGTACTGACATATTATCTGACATTATAGGACAGGCTCCATCACATTGAGTAAATATAAAACTTATGATAGATATTTTATCATTTAACTGTTTTTCAGTTACAATAGATCCGTCAAAATTTGTTAAAGAAAATGCTGGTACCTGGCCAATGATTCCAATATTGTTAATCCTAGACTTTGTAGCTCTATCAATAACATAGAATCCAAAAGATCCAAACATAAAAATAAATAAGAATGCTAAAACAAGTTTTTTATTTAGGCTGCTCATAATGCAAAGTATTATACAATATAATTATAATTCCTACAAGCCAAGATGAGCCCCATGTATGAAAAAGCCTAGTAAGTTGAGGCAACTCAAAGAAAATCATTAATTCTCCCAAAAATATTTGGAATAATATCATACCAAAAATAAAATACACCAACTGCTTAGAAAGACCAAAAAAATCATCTTTAAATAAATAGCTAAGATAAGCACTTAAAAATAAAAGTGAAAAACCTAAAACGGAGTGCAAATACTTATAGGATTCTAATGCATTCAAAAGTTCTCCTTTTGATAATAAAGGATTATCAATAGCAATTAATTCAATATTAGTCCTTATTCCAGTTCCAAGTAAAATTTCAACAATAATCAAAATCCAAAGAGCAATTAAAGATATTGATACACTTCTTGATAAATGAATACCAGTGAATTGATTACTATTTGTAAGCTTATAAGATTCTATAGTTGTATAGCTCAATACAGAAACCAAAAAAAGTGCTAAAATCATATGTAGACTTACAACAAATGGATTAAGCAAAGAAGAAACAACAATCGCTCCCAATCCTCCGTTAGCACCAACAAGAAATAAGGATAATATTGATGAGTAGAGAATTTTACTATTTTTTCTAAAGTAAATAATAGCAATTATTGTCATAACTACAATTGAAATACCAACAATTACTCCCAACATTCTGTTTCCGTATTCTATCCAAGCAAGTACAATATTAAATATTGCTGGATCAATATGTGCTGGAATTTGTTCTATACTAGTTGGGGGAATCCACCTTCCAAAACACTTTGGCCAATCAGGACATCCTAAACCAGACCCAGATACCCTAACTAGTCCGCCTACAAAAATTAAAAGATATGATAAAATAGTTGATATAAGAGCTGATCTGAAAAAAAACTTATTTGTCATTTAATGATGATCCTTATCCTCATGATGATCGTCAGAATGTTCATCAACCGGATGGCCGTGAGAATCTGTCAGAGGTAAGGTGTCATAAAATGCTGCTCTTTTATTGATAGGGTCTTTTATTTCAGGATTTAAGTCTAGATCTCCCCTAAATTCGGTATCAAGCAAAGTAATAGTAACAAAAATTCCAAAGAACATTAGTGACATTAAAAACATTGTTAGATTCTTTTTATCGTCCCATAATAAATGCATAAAAAAGAAGGCTACTAAACTTGCTTTAACTGTTGCAACAAGCATAGCTACAACTATATTCAACGGTCCCAAATCAACATAAGAAACCCAAACTGTTACTCCTGATAAGAAAAGCAATGAAGCTGCAATTATTAAGTATGTTCTAAGTGGAGTTATATGATGTTCTGACATATTGTTTATCCTATTAAGTAAAATAGTGGGAATAAATAAATCCAAATTAAATCAACTAAATGCCAAAATATACCTATCATTTCCATTGGGGTGTAATATTCAGATGATAAATTTCCTTTATAAGTAGCATAGATTAACCAAGCTATAAGCCCCATTCCTATAGCGACATGCAATCCGTGTAAACCTGTCATTATAAAATATATACTAAAAAATATATGTGGGTTATTAAGATGAACTACTTCTGGACCCATGTAGGAATAATATTCTCCTGGCAGTTGACCAACTTCAAATTTATGTGAATATTCTAAAAACTTTATTCCAAGAAAACAGAATGCAAAAACAAATGTTGCAATTAACATTAGAAGAGATAATTTTCTATTATTTTTTTGAATAGCCCATATTGCTAATGCCATTGTAAGTGAGCTTGTGATAAGAACAATTGTATTCATTAGTCCTTTATTAACATCTAGCAGCTTATGGGCATCTACAAACATATCTGGATACCATGATCTAAAAACTATATATGCAACAAACAAACCTGCAAAGGTAAGAACTTCCGTCAAAATAAATGCCCACATAGCAAACTTTGAGGTTTCATATTGTTGATCTACATTAGCGAAATAATGCTTTAAATGCTTTGGTGAGTCTGAATTATGATTGCTCATTATTTGTATGTTTTCTCGACAATTACTTTATCATAATCATATGGACCATGCTCCAGCACAGGTTCCTCTTCAAAGTTATGAGGGTGCGGCGGAGATGAGGTATGTGTCCATTCTAAAGTCATCGCTCCCCATGGATTAGATCCTGGATCAACCTTATTTTTCTTAATAAATGACCAAAACAAATTCATTACGGCTATAAATATAGAAATACCTAATATACCAGACCAAAATGTTGAATAACTATGAAGCTCGACAAATTCTTCTGAATAAGTGGCATACCTTCTAGGCATACCTCTAAGCCCTAATAAGAATTGAGGGAAAAATGTTCCATTGAAACCTAAAAAAACACCAACAGCACATATCTTTGCTATTGTTTGATTATACATTACACCAAAAGTTTTTGGCCACCAATGATGAAGCCCTCCAAGAAATGCAACAATAGTTCCTCCTTGCATAACATAATGAAAGTGTGCTACAACAAAATATGTATCATGCAAATGAATATCTAACGCTACAGCACCTAGAAATATTCCGGTTAATCCACCAATAGTAAAAAGAAACAAAAAAGATAAAGCATAAAGCATAGGTGGTGTAAATGATACCTGCCCCTTATACATTGTCAAAATCCAACTAAATATTTTCACCCCCGTTGGTATACCAACAAAATATGTTATAAAAGAAAAGACTATTTGAGAAAATACCGATTGTCCAGAAGTAAACATATGATGACCCCATACTAAAAATCCAATAAATGCAATTGATAATGTAGAGTAAGCAATAAATTTATATCCCCAGATTTTCTTTCTAGAGTGAACTGGAATAATTTCACTTATAATTCCAAATGCAGGTAAAATCATAATATATACTGCAGGATGAGAATAAAACCAAAAGAAGTGTTGATAAAGAACAGGATCTCCTCCTAAAGCAGGATCAAAAATTCCAATACCAAGAAATCTTTCTAGTATTAATAGTACCATAGTAATAGCTAAAACAGGCGTAGCTGTAATTTGAACTAAGGAAGTACCATATAAAGCCCAAACAAATAAAGGTAATTTATACCATGTAAGTCCAGGAATTCTCATCTTGTGAACTGTAGCAATAAAGTTTAATCCTGTTAAAATGGATGAAAAACCAATAATAAAAATACCCAAAGTCATTGGTACAACATTGGAGGTACTTTGAGTTGAATATGGTGTATAGAATGTCCAACCTGTATCAACCCCTCCATTTATTATCGTATACATAGCAAAAAGAGCACCAAATGAATATATATAAAAACTTGCAAGATTAAGTCGAGGAAAAGCAACGTCTTTTGCTCCAACCATTAATGGAAGAAGTATATTTCCCAGAGCTCCAGGAATTGCCGGAATGATGAAAAGAAATATCATAATTGCTCCATGCAATGTATATACATTATTGTATGTTTCGTTAGAGATAAAATCATTTCCAGGAGCTGCAAGCTCCATTCTCATAACTAGAGCAAGTAATCCACCTAGAAAGAAAAATAGAATTCCACTAACTAGATACATCAAACCAATTCTCTTATGATCTAAAGTCAACAACCAAGACATTAAACCTTTAGGATGATTCAAGTAATTTTGCTTTATATTTTCACTCATAAATTCCTCTTAATTTACCATTAAATTTGAGAATCTTCGTTTAATGATTTTAAGAAAGCTATCAATGCATCAAGCTCTCTGTCGTTTAATAAACCCTGGTACGTTGGCATTACTCCTTGATATCCAGCAACAATTTGAGTTTGCGGCTCAAGAATAGAACTTCTAATGTAATTTTCGTCAATAACTGTAGAAGTTCCATCATCAAATACTCTCTCTTGTCCCCACATCTGACTAGTTTGTAAATATGAAGGTCCTACTAATGCAGATCCATCTAAAGTATGGCAAGTATTACAAGCTTTTTTAGTATACAGCTTTGCTCCTAGCTCATCTAATGGAACACTGTCATCATCTGAACCAAGCTCATTAGCCCATTCTTCATATTGTGCAGGCTTCATAACTATTACTTTTGCTCCCATTTGAGAATGTCCAGTTCCACAATATTCTGTACAAAAAATATCATATACACCTTCTTGGGTAGCGTCAAACCACATAACATTATACCTATTAGGCAAAGCATCCATTTTACTTCTCATAACAGGAATAAAAAAACTGTGGAGAACATCTTTAGAAGATAGAACTAATTTTATAGGCTGATTAGATGGAACAACAAGCTCATTTAGAGTCGTACCGCCATCAGGATAATCAAAAGTCCAAAACCAGCTCTGGCCGGTTACCTTAATTTCAATTGCATTATCTGGAACAATAACCATTTTTAGATATGATCTAATTCCCCAAACAAAGGTTATAGATACTAAAATTAAGGGAATAATAAAAAATAAAGATTCGAGCAAATTACTATGATCTTTACTACTTGTTAATTCTAATTCTTCGCCTTTTTTGTGACGATATTTTAAAGCTAGATAAATCATCCCAAAAACAACAATAAAAAATAAGGCTACTGATGAATAAAATATGAAAAAAAATAGGTTGTCAATATCGCCAGCAAATGTGGATACTTGCTTAGGAAAGAAATACTCTGTCAATCTATCTAGCATTCAAGCTGTCCTTATCAAATAAGTTTTTATCTTTTTTCCAATAACCTACTAACATAATGCCTAGGAAAATGATAGTAAATATACCTCCTAATCGCATAATATTGGTAGCAAAAATTGTATAAGTATTTTTGTAGGGATCATAGTGATAACAATACAAAATAATTTTATCTAAAGTAGTACCAATTTTACCTTCTGAGGCTTCTAATAATCCTAACTTTAAATCTTTTGTGGGATATTCTATTCCATATAAATATCTAGAAATTTTTCCCTCAGAACCAAGCAAAGTTATTGCAGCAGGATGCATATATTCATCTCGCTGAGCATCATAATAATAAATATACCCGATACTATCTGCAACTTTTTTTATATTATTCTGATCTCCAGTTAAAAAATGCCAATCATTTTTAATGTTTTCTAGTCCAAATCCATTGATATAATTTTTCTTTTTTTGATTAGCAAATAGAGTCTTCTCATTTGGATTAATATCAATAGTTATGACCTGAAAATCTTCACCAGGATTTAAAGTTAAATTTTTCAGAGACTCTGCAAGTCCATTTAGCACCAAAGTACATAGCATTGGGCATTCAAAATAATTCAAAGTCAATACGGTAGGTATATCACTTTCAAAAAAAGATGATAATTTTACCAAATTTCCACTTTCATTATAAAATTCTGTATCAAGAGGGACAAACCCTCCTAAATTTTCTATTACATCAATTTGTTGCTCTGCTGGAAAATCAGTTTTTAAAGTTTGTGGGAAAGCAAAACTAGATACGAGGAAAATAATTAGAGAAAAAATTCTATTTCTTTTCATTCAAGAGGATTTCCTTAGATTTTTCAATAGGAATTTGATATGAATTTTTATCACCCTCTTTAACTTTATAGCTATTTAGGTTTTCTTGTTCAAATTTTTTTAATTGTTCTAATTTTGCAGATCGTTTACTCAATTTAAAATCGTAAGTAGCATCGTCTAAGACCCTAATATAGTATTCATATAACATAAATATTGTGATAAGCACAGTTATTATAAAAATTGCGCCTCCAATCAAGACTGGTTTAACTGGAATGTCTTTTTTTTCGAAACCTGATGGGTTACTATCCATAATTAATGATTCCTATGATTAATTGAGTGTATAAGTTCTGTATCTTTCAATGGTACAAGTGCAGATTTTGAGGTAATATATTTAAATCCTCCAATGAACATCGCAGCAAAACCAAGCATTGTACTAATATCGTAAAAACCAAACTGAAAATCATGATGATGTACAGTAGGCATTATAATAAAGTTAATATCTATGTAATGCATAAATAAAATCCAGATTGACATTACTTGTAGTAATCTCAAATTTCTTTTAGAGCCTCTAAATATTAAAATAAAAAATGGTATAAAAAATTTACCAACAATTAGCAAAATACTAATAAACTTCCATGAACCAACCCAACGATGCAAATACCAAATAGTTTCTTCTGGTATATTGCTATACCAGATAAAATAAAACTGTGCACCTGCTATGTAGCAATAGAACACAGTAAATGCAAAAAGATATTTACCTAAATCATGGTAATGTTCAGTTGTTACAATCTTTTGAAGATATCCTTGATCCTGCAGTCTTAATAGAGTAAAAGTAAGGAATGCTAAAAATGCTAAAAAAGCACCTGCAAATGTATAAACTCCATACATTGTTGAATACCAATGAGGATCAAGACTCATTTGCCAGTCTAAGCCTGCGAATGTTAAACTAGTAAAGAAAAGTACACCGATTGGGCTCATACAAAAATATCTTAGATTTTCTAAAATTTTAGAATCACCAGTTTTATCATGCTTTGTTGAATTGTAATAAATAAAAAATGCGATAATATTCCAAAGGGCGAAATACATAATTGCTCTAACAATAAATGATTCTTCATTCAAATATGCTAATTTATGTTGAATGAGATGATCAGCTTCAAAATCATGAGTCTTCCAATAGCTGTGAGAAGGAAGCCATTTAAATAATTTATCCATACCAAATATGATAGGAATAAATGGAATTGTAAATAGAGGCATCAGCATTATAGTATTTTCCATAATTCTTCTAATAGCAACACTCCATGTGGATGAAAAAGCATAATGCACTAGCGTAAAAAACATTCCACCTAAAAGAATACTAAGCCAATAAAAATATGAAGTTAAATAAGAGAAATAAAATTCTTTACTTTCAGCACCCACAAACCATGCTATACTAAAAGAATAAATCCAGCAAAAATCATTATTAAATTATTGGACTTATTCGAAGAGTATATATATGATTTAGAATCTAAATTCATGATGTACCGCTCAATTTATCTTGTTCCTCTTTTGGTAAATCTTCAAAAGTTGCGTTTTGACTGCGTTGCAAAGCTCTTACATAATGAATAATAGACCATACATCTTCTGTATTCAACTGATATCCATAAGCTGGCATACTTCTTAATCCGTATACAATAGTATTATACATTTCACCATCGGCTTGCTCTCTAATTCTTTGATCGTGAAGGTTCGCAGGGATGACTGGATAATCATATTGAGTTACGATTCCTTTTCCATTTCCAACCTGGGAATGACAAACGCTACAATAAATATTATACCTATCCTGTCCTCTGTTTAATACTTCTTCAGTTAATTCAATAGGATTATTCATCAAATATGAATTATCATCATTCTTTCCACTTAAATAAGAATAGTCATCCGAAATCATTCCTCTAGCAATTGTTCCTTCAATAGGTCTTCGCATTGTAGAACCATCTTCGAAAAATTTACTTTCCTCTAAAGATCTATATTTTTGTTGATTATCCATATTAGGATTTAAATGAATAGGAGTACTTTCAAACTTAGATCCTCGAAAACATCCGGTTAATAAAAGAACTGATATAATTATTAAATTAATTCTCATCTTTTAATACCTCAATCTCTGTGCCACCTAAATTTTCTAAAAAAGAAATGACTTATTTTCGTCATATTTTGGATCATCAACTTCAATACTAACATAAAAAGCATCACTACTAACATCCGAAAATTTTTCAGAATAAAAAACAGGGTGATGGAATCTTGGTATTCTGTTAAAATACATCATACCAAAAACAGCGCCAAAAGCACTAAATAAAACCATTAACTCAAATGTAATAATTGCGTAAGCTGGATAGGCAAAAAATGGTTTTCCACTAATATTCATTGGATACTCAATTGAATGAATCCATGTTTGAAGTCCGAATCCAAATAAGGCTCCTGTTAAACCCATTGCACCAATTAAATAACCCAATTTTGATCGCTTTAGACCCATTGCATCATCCATTCCATGAATTGGAAATGGTGAATGACAGTCAAAATTAACAAACCCTTCATCTCTAACTTTTTCTGCAGCATGCACTAAAGACTGAGGACTATCAAATCTAGCTAAAACTCCATATTTACTCATGATCATGTCCATGATGAGGATTCGATTCAGGCAAAACTAATTTTGCCTCTGCAATAGAAACCATTGGCAAGAATCTTAAAAATAATAAGAAACCTGTAAAAAATAGACCAAACGTACCTAGATAGATTGAAACATCCCATATTGTGGGATTATACATTGCCCAAGCTCCAGGCATAAAATCTCTGTGAAGAGTTATAACAACGATAACAAAACGTTCAAACCACATTCCAATATTAACTAATATAGATGTTATAAATAAGAAAGGTATATGTCTTCTGTATTTTTCGAACCAAAAGAATTGCGGAACAACAACATTACAAAAAATCATTGCCCAGTATCCCCACCAATATGGACCTAAAGCTCTATTTACAAAAGCAAAGGATTCGTAGGGATTTCCGCTATACCAAGCAACAAAAAACTCCATAGAGTATGCATAACCTACCATACAGCCCGTAAGCAACATTATCTGAGCCATTTTATCTAAATGCTCAACAGTTATTATGTGCCCAAGATTGTATACTTTTCTTGCAATTATTGATAATGTCATTACCATTCCAAATCCAGAATAAATCGCTCCTGCCACAAAGTATGGAGGAAAAATTGTAGTGTGCCATCCTGGAATAACACTGGTTGCAAAATCAGAACTAACAACACTATGAACAGATAATACCAAAGGCGTTGAAATTCCCGCTAATACAAGATAAGCTAATTCGTAGTGCTGCCATTGTCTGTTTCCACCTCTCCATCCAAGAGCAAAAAAACCATATACTTTCTTTTTAAACCCTTTGGCTCTATCCCTCAAAGTAGCTAAATCAGGAATTAAACCTGTATACCAAAATAATAATGAGACGGTAAAATAGGTAAATACAGCAAAAAAGTCCCATATTAGAGGACTTCTCATGTTAGGCCACATACCCATTTGATTTGGAAGAGGTAAAAACCAATAAGCAACCCAAATTCTTCCAACATGGATACCAGGAAATACTAGTGCACATATGACTGCAAAAAGAGTCATAGTTTCAGCAAAACGATTAATCGCATTTCTCCAATTCTGTCTGAATAAATGTAAAATAGCTGAGATTAATGTACCAGCATGTCCTATACCGACCCACCAAACAAAGTTAATAATTGCCCATCCCCAGAAAATAGGATTATTAATACCCCAAATTCCGGTTCCTTCCCATATTAAAAAGCCAACACTTCCAGCAAAAATTGCTAGAAGAGATAGAGCAAAACCAAACAATAGCCACCATTGAATTGGTGTTTTCTTTTGTTCTGGAACTCCAGCGATATCATTAGTAATTGATGTAAAATCTTGATTACCTGGCAATAGTTTTTCTGCTCTAATTTGAGCTTTTGATTTTATTGCTTTATTAGACATCTAGTGATGACTCCCATTATGTGCGCCAGAGCTTAATTTTGGATTTTGATTTCTTATTTTTGCTAAATATGTAGTTCGTGGAGCTGTACCAAGATGAGCTAATAAAGCATAATCACGATTTCTTCTTTTAGCTTTGCTGACTGCGCTATTTGGATCATTAATATCACCAAATTTTATTGCGTCAGCTGGACATGACTGTTGACATGCCACCTGGAAATCGCCATCTTGCATTTCACGATTTTCGTTTTCAGCGGAAATACGAGCAGCGCTTACCCTTTGATAACAATAAGTACATTTTTCCATAACCCCTCTAAATCTAATAGAAACATCGGGATTCATTGCCATTTGAACAACCTCAGGAAGATCGCGCGTATAATTATAAAAATTAAATTTTCTAACTTTGTATGGACAATTATTAGCACAATACCTTGTTCCTAAACACCTATTATAAGTCATTTGATTTACACCGTCACTTGAATGAGTTGTAGCAGCTACAGGACAAACTGTTTCACAAGGAGCTAATTCACAATGTACACAAGCTACAGACTGCGTTGACATTTCTGGATTATCAGGGTCTCCTGCAAAATAATTATCAATTCTAATCCAATGCATTTCTCGACCATTCATAACCTGTTGCTTACCAACAACAGGAATATTGTTTTCACTTTGACATGCAATTGAACATGCATTACAAGAGGTACAACTAGTTAAATCAATCGACATTCCCCACTGAGGTCCTTTTGAATAATCATATTCAGGCTCTGGATTATACATCGAATGTTCTGCCCAGCTTCTTTTCTTATCAGGTTTGTGTTCTTCCACTTTTTTCTGAACCCAATCTGGATTTTCCTTATAATAATCTAGAGTTGACTGTTTCACAAGCTCAGGTATTCTAGATTGAACTTCATTATTTGCTAATTTATCAAATCCTGGTGCTGCATATTTATCTTCCTCTAGTCCATGATGATCTTGTGTAGATGCAAGTGGATAAGTTTCATCTAGTACAGAAATTGAAGCATTTAGTGAATAGCTAGGATTATTTGACATTCTTAAAGGATAAACATTGAATCCAACGCCGTTTCCAAGTCTACCTTCAAATGTTCTTCCATATCCAAGCTCCAAAGAAATAGATTTTTGGTTTTGTCCAGGAGTTATCCAAGCTGGAAGCTTAATTGAATTATTGTCAACTTTTATCTCAATCATTTGACCATTTTTAATATTGAATTTTTTTGCTACCTTAAGACTGACTAGTGCTGCATTATCCCAAGTTAAACTAGTTACAGGTTTTGGAATTTCTTGCAACCATCCATTGTTAGCAAACCTTCCATCGTAAACTGATGAAGAAGCATTGAATACAATTTCAAATTTATTTTCATCAAGCTTAATGGTATTATTTAGTTGCTTTGTAGAGGCTTTTGCAGAAGACTTAACCTTTTCTTTCTTAATGATTGGAATATCATGCAATCCATCATGAAGGACTTTTTCCCACTTTCTTTCAAAGTTTCCTGACTTTATAATGTCTGATTTCCAAACATTTTTAACTGTATCATAAGAGCTTAACCTTTTGAATATACCATAGGAGTTAAAACTTGAATTGCGCTCTTTGAGTCAAATAATGGCATTATTTGAGGCTGAACAATACTAGCAAAACCATCATAAGACATTGCATCACCCCAACATTCAAAATAATGAGTCATTGCAATATTCCAAGAACAAAGCTTTGAAGTTTCATCTAATATATTAGTTAGGTGAACTGAATTAGGAACTTTTATAAGTAAATCTTCAAAATTAAAATCGGCTGGTGAGTCATATACCGGATTTGCTCCTAAGATAATTAAGTTTTTTATTTTGTTATTTTTTATATCGTCGCATAGAGATTTAAAATCGTTTAAGGATGAAACTTGAGATAAATTCAAAGGATAATAATCTACAGGAGCATTTAATTGATTATTCAATAATGCAATTAATTGATGAAACTCTGGTGACAACTGTGATCCTCCCAATATAATAGATTGACCTCTATTACTCATCAAATCTTCTGCAGCAGCTTTAATCCATAAATTATTTGAACTTTTTACTTTGTTTGCATCAACTGAAAGTCCAAGTTGTCTCAGCTCAAAAGATAGCTCCGCTAAAATATTTTCCATCTCATGTTGCGGAATATTCAACCTATGGTCTGCGCTAGATCCAGTAGACGTGATGGAGCTTTCTGCTACATATAACCTATTCATTGTACTATTTTCATCAACTATATCTCTATTTTGAGCAAATTTTCTTGTATTGTAAATATTGTTATCATCAACACCTAAAAAGTCTGAACCAAGAGAAACAATTATTTGAGCATTTTCTAGTCTATATACTGGTTGTAATTTTTTTGAAAACGCTTTTTCTATTCCTGTGTAAAGATTTTCATTGTTTACAGATTCGTATGAAACCCAGCTTGCGCTAGGAAATTTTTTCTTAAAGTCATTTTGAATAGATTTAATTGTTGGTGAAGAAGATTCTTGCATTAATACTGCTAATCCTTTTCCATCGCCTTTATTAATGTCTTTAGCAAACTTCAAATATTCTGACCAATCTACTTTCTTACCATTATGCCTTACCCCTCTGGCTCTATCTGGATCATACATTTCAATTGTACTTGCTTGTGAAAAAGCATTTGATTTTCCTAGAGTTGCTGGATGTTTATCGTTTCCTTCTACCTTCACTGGCCTTTCATCGTGATTTTCAATTACAACACCTAAAGCATTATTTTTCCATGGAATAGTACTTGCATAATATTTAGGTATGCCTGGAATAGTCCCAATCTCAGCCTCAACATATGGAATAATCTTTTGAACTGGCTTTTTACAACCTTCTAATCCTGCCAATGCAACTGAAGCAGCGATTAGAGATAAAAAATTTCTTCTTGAAAGACCATTATCTTCATTGTGATCAGATTGTTTTAGGAAACGATTATAATCTTCTTCAGAAGAAATATTTTTTAAACTCTTCCAATAGCCAAACTCGTTATTTTCAGAACTATTCATCTGGTGAGAGTTTGTTTTAACAAATTCTTGGTTTTTCTTATCTATCTGTGACATTTTTGACAATCTCCAACGGGTCTTTCTTCACCATGCTCCGCAACCCATGATGAAACAAATTGATCATAATCTGCAGGGGGCGTCCAATACATATTCGTAACTTCGTTTACAGGCCTTACTTCTGGCGCATCTGATCTGTGACAATCTAAACACCAATCCATGCTTAAAGGTTGTACCTGATAAACAACTTCCATCTCCGCAACATTACCGTGACATGAAATACATGCAACACCTGAATTTACATGAACACTATGATTGAAATATGCGTATTCAGGAAGCATATGCACCTTAATCCATTCAATTGGCTTCCCTGTTTCCCAACTTTCTCTTACAAGCTTTAATTTTTCACTATCTGTTTTGACATAAGTATGGCACCCCATACAAGTTTCTGTTGGTGGGATAACTGCAGAATATCCTTGTTCTACTCCGACATGACAATAACGACAATCTATACCCATATCTCCAGCATGTAATTTATGACTATATGGAACTGGTTGAGATGGAGCATATCCAACATCTGTATAATAAGGGGAACCATAGTACCATAAAAAAGAAGATAATGAGAAAATCAGCAGAAAAACTGCTATCAGGAATATACCTGGAAAGTTATTTGTCCATTTTGGAAATAGTTGCATTTTATCTCTTAAAAAAAACTTAAATAATTTTTAAAAATTACGTGTAAACATTACATCTATATTGGTATTCAGTCAAGCTATAAAACTTAAGTATTAACTTTTTTTGATTAAATTAGATAAATTAGAATTCATGAATGAATCATATAAAATAATCTCTTCATCTATTTTGTTTTGGTTTTCGCAGAAGAAATGGTTTGTTTATAGTATTTTGGTTTCAATATTTTTACTGAATTTAAGCACACCAATTGGTCTCTCAGTTCCAGCATACCACAGCTTAATCATTCTGGTGCTCGTTTTTATGCTTGTAACATTTGAACCCATTCCTTTCCCAGCAATAGCTTTATTAACACTGGTATTGCAAGTAGTTCTTGGGGTTGCCCCTCCTGATCAAGTAGCATCTTCTTTTATGAATGATGCGGTACTTTTTGTTATGGGCTCATTAATGTTTGCAATTGCTATTGTACATCAAGGACTCGATATCAGGCTTGCAAGATTTATAGTTTTTATTTTTGGAAGAAGTAAAAGAATGTTTTTAGTAGGGCTCATGTCAATTTCTGCTATTCTTTCCTCATTTTTAGGTGAACATACTGTGATAGCAATAATGTTGCCAATTGGCTTATCTGTAATTAAAAATATTGATACTCAACAAACTGATGGTAAAAATGCAGTATTAATTACTCTTTTTTCAATTGCATATGGAACAATCATAGGATCTATTGGAACGCCTTCGGGTGGAGCAAGGAATGTTATTATGATTAACTATCTTCAAGAATTCAGCAATGTTCACATTGACTACTGGAAATGGATGAAACATGCATATCCAATACTGATTATTCAATTGGTTGTTGCTTATTTCGTTTTACAATTTACTTTTCCTTCATCGCTTAAAAATATAAAAATGCGCGGCTTTAAAAAAAATGTTGAAAACAGAAGTATCAAAAAAGATATTAATCATCTTTTTTCATGCTTAATAATCATTATAATTATTGCTAGCTGGTTTACCTTTAATGATATTTATGGATTAGGAATTATTGCACTTGGAGGAGCCTTAATTTTTATGATTTTTGGGATGATATCATGGGAAGAAATCAATAAGAATACAAATTGGGGAGTAATTTTGCTATTTGCTGCAACAATTTCATTAGGATTTCAAATTAATGAAACAGGGGCTTCATCATGGCTAGTAATAAAATTTAATGAATTATTAAACTCTCTACCTTCAAACTCAATGAATGTCAGTTGGTCAATAATGGCAATCTTATCAGGCCTTACTGCAAATTTTTTTACAAGTTCAGCTACTGTATCTCTAATTGGACCAATGGCTATTGAACTACATCCTACTGATATATCCTTTGCGCTTTCATCTGCAATTGCATCAGGGTTTTCTTTTTTAACGGTTATTTCATCTCCAACAGCAATGATTCTTTACTCAACAGGACTTGTATCTACAAAAGTATTTTTTAGAGTTGGTATATTGATGTTTATTATATCGATTCTTATCTTATATCTAATGTCACAATTTTACTGGGTAACGCTATGAAGATACTAATCGCAATTGGGGGTAAAGAATTTTCCAAACCTACGCTAGACTTAGGAATGAAAATTGCTAACTCTTTTAAGTCTTCAACGACCATAGCTTATGTTGGAAAAAAAATTAGTCAGTTTTCAGAAAAAGATGTGAGCGTTGTTCACCAAAATCTTGATGATCGTCAACTTTATAGACCTGGAATTAGAACCTTAGAGTGGGCATATGATTTCTTAATATCAAAAAAATATATCGAAGCAACTAACACAAATAAATTTGATGATTATTTATTGGTTGATGAAGAAAATTCTAGGATGAAGGTTCTTTTGAAAGAACAACACTCAGACAAAATAGATTTAATTATGCGAACTGGTGAAATAATTGAACAGCTTAAAGATGAAGTTGAAGTAAATAAACATGATATTACTATCATTGGGGGTGGGGGTAATAAAGGTCTTCACAATAAATTAATTCAGTTTATTGATAGTGCTGTATTTGTAGTTAAAAATTATTCTGTAAATAAAGAATATAAGATACTACTTCCAGTAAATGATTCTGAAGGATCTGAAAAGGCTATTGATACAGCTATTAATTTTGCTAAATCATATAAATTAAAAGTTGAAATTGTTGCAGTTTATGAAGGTAAGAAATCACAAGAAAAGACTGATAAACTTCTTTTAAAAACTAAGAACAAGTTTGTTAAAAATAAAATCAATGCAAGTACAAAAATTCTTGACGGTCCAACTGTAAATGCAATTGTTAATCATGCCAAAGATGATAGCATAATTATTTTGGGTGTATCACCAAAAAATCCAATTATGAAATATTTTTTTGGTAGCAAACCAATTAGCATTGCTCAAAAATGTGATTGCCCAGTACTTATTACTAAGTAAGAATTTCTACAACTTTATTATAATCAGGTTCATGGCCAGTTTGAGGAACTAATTCAGTATAGACAATGTTATTATCCGCATCAACTACAATGACAGATCTAGCTAATAATCCTTGAAATTTACCGTTAGTATGTAATATTCCAAGATTATTTGCAAAATTATCATTTCTCATATCCGATAGAAATACAACATCTTCAATATTATTATTCATACAAAACTGTTTATGGCCAAATGCTAAATCTCTCGATATACATAGAACTACTGTATTTTCAAAGCTACTTGCTAATTGATTGAACTTAACAACAGAAGCAGAGCATACTGGAGTGTTCATGCTTGGAAAAATATTTAATACTAACTTCTTTCCTTTGAAATCATCTAAAGTCACATTGTTTAAGTTTTCATCTGCTAATAAAAAGTCTGGTAATTGACTACCTACTGGTGGCAATTCTCCATTTAGTGTAACTTCAAAATCTCCTAATTTTATTTTTGTCATATTTTCCCTTCTCTTGTTAATCTATTATCTACTAAATTGAGTTTAAATTTATTACATAATAATTTATTAAGAGGAGTTTTTTATGAACGACATGAAAAAATTTAATTTACCACAACTTCCATATGGTGAGAATGATTTATCGCCAGTTATATCATCAAATACAGTTCAACTGCACTACGGTAAACATCACCAAGCATATTTTAATATGCTTAACACCTTAGCGGAAGGAACAAAGTACAATGATATGACCTTAGAGGATGTGGTTGTTCACAGCTTTAACGATAAAGAACAAAAAATATTTAATAATGCAGGTCAAGCATGGAATCATATCATCTATTGGGAGCAAATGAAGCCGGGCGGAGAAAACTATCCTAGCGGTAAATTAAATTCTATGATTGAAGATTCATTTGGTGGATTTGAATCCTTTAAAGATCAATTTATTCAGCAATCGGTTGGAGTTTTTGGAAGCGGTTGGTGCTGGTTGGTTCAAAATGATGATAAACTTGAAGTAATGGGACTTCCAAATGCAGAGAATCCATTAGCTCACGGAAAAATTACCTTGATGGGGATTGATGTCTGGGAACATGCATATTATTTAGATTATAAAAATGTAAGACCAGACTATGTAAAAGCCCTACTTGAAAAGTCTATCAATTGGAGCTTTGTTGCAGACCAATTGAAATAGAAATTTTAATTTAATTAGCATAAAAAAAGGCGAAAATAATTCGCCTTTTTTTATGCCATTATTTAAATGAATTAGTTTGTTGAAATGGTTGCATTAATTACCAAGCTAAGTTCAGAACTATTTGCATCAAAGCTGAACGGCGTAGCATTTGCATAAAAAACAAATTGTCCATTTTCAAAAGCACTACCACTGTGCGTACCCCAAACGGATTGGTTTGTAGCTGGATTTTGATCATTAGGATCTAACCAAGAAATAGATAGAAGTTTGTAAGTATCAAAATCTAAATTATCAAATACCAATGAAATTTGACCATTTTGGACTTGAGAACTCTGTAATACTACTGATTT
>JGI20158J14315_10000425_pt1 | contig 31195 bp, 35 predicted proteins | sample COG_08_FD_14315 | JGI IMG/M metagenome (IMG submission 14315)
TGTGTGTGGATGATTTTCCCCGGGCAAACGCACGTATTATCCGAGCGCTGCAGCTAACATAGAGCATCCTACCGCTTGCTCGAAGATCTCAAGCATTTATAACACGGCGATGACGACTTCGTCTGGTTGTCCCCTGTCTTGGTCAAAGATGAGCGTCAGCAGTCTCCGTTGTCTGGCCGGTATGCTCGGTAAATATCCCCGGCCTGGCCCTGAGTATTTTGAAACCTATTACTCAACGCTCAGCAAGAAGCATGAATGTTGGTAATGCGGATGGTTATGTGACGTGGGTCACTGAGATTTCCGCTAACTTATTGAAAATATGGAATTAGTTTAGACGTTCTTGCGCTAACATAAACGAGTCCAGAATTGCCGGGCTTCACAGAAACATCAGGAATTACTATGTCTCAGAAGAAGGTATTGGCTTATTTAGTAGCATCGTTGCTGTTGGCAATGAATGTGGTCTATGCGGATACAGCCATACTGGTCGCCGATGGTGTGCTGGTTTAAAAGAACCCCGAGGTTCAGGCACCGACCGAAGAAACACCAGAAGGGGAAGTTGTGACGCCGGATGCACCTCCACTGATCGATTCCGCGACAGACGCCTCTTATGTTAGTACAGGTGGCTGGGCCGTTACCGGCAAAGATTTTATTGATGCAGCTGTGGCTGTTTTTGACTTCAGTTCTACCGCTAGCGTAAGTCAGGCGACATTGAGTTTACCTATAGAATAAGTCTTCGCTCAGAATGACGCCGCCCCAGTAAAGATCTTTATGTACTCAGACGATGGAGTGATTGAATATACCGACTACTCATTGGGTTTTGTTGCGGCAATTGCAGAAGTCGATGCAGTAGGTCTTACTCAGATTGATATAGACGTAACAGGAGCTGTTAATTCAGCCTTGAAAACCAGTCAGTTCGTGGCTTTTAGGGTTCGCAGTGGGGTGCTGCCAACGGCTGTCTTGGCAACGAGCCTTCCTGCTTGGACCGGCGTCAAGTTTCGTTCAAATTACTCACTCTCGTTCACGCCGGGTGCGGCTCCAGCCGTGGCGAAAGATGGTGCCCGGTTCGACGGCTTTACTCTAGAGGTTCAAAATGTAGATGTGCCTAGCATAGGCGAAGTGGCTCTGCAGATGCAGATGGTAGATGCGAACGAGCTAATTTTTCAATTAACCGAGGCTGCAGTTACGGGGGCTGGGACACCTGCACCGCCGCTATCGGGCGTTGACNTGTTGAACTGCAGTGCGTTCTCGCCTCCTCCGGCAACGGATGTTGCCGTTGGGGCGTCTAGCTACTCGGTCAACTCAGGTATATTGGATGTGCCCAGTGTTAATTTTAACAACGAGCAACTTGCGTTCAGGTTGGAGTATATTGAAGGATCAGATCCCCTGTTGTTTGAAACGCTAAGCATCGGTGCGGTTCAGGCGGGGCCTGCCGACGGGGCGATCTCGGCGTTGGGCGGTGGTCTGCTTACTGAACCTAGCCAAGACTTCGTGCCGCTCTGTCACGGCTGGGTGCTGATTGGAGACTCGATACGTAATCGAGTGGTAGAGAGAAATCTGATATCCGGGCAGACAGGGAAGACCTATTCGTTCAGTCAGAAGCCGGATCAATTCACGGTGGATGAGGAAAATGGTGCGATCTATATGACGGTGCACCCGGAGACGAAGAGACTTTATAAGCTAGATCTGAATACCGGCGCGATCACATACAATTTTGTTACGCAGAATATAGCTGGATATGACTACAGATGGGCGCTGAGAGATCTGGCGCTGGGTGAAGATGGTAATGTCTTTGCTCTCATGTATGATCCTATCCAGCAAGATCCAGGTAATGGAGTGCCTTTTTCATCCTCTGGACTATGGCTAGGCTTGTCTAACGGTTCAGCTGGTTTCCTGACCGAGAGTATTCCCTTGGAAGATCCGGTGAGAGTCGAGTACGACCCTGTGCTTGATCATGTGTTTCTCGCCACGACATCAAATCTGGCGACCTTCGATTTTGATCCTGGAATCAACACCCTTACCTTTGTGCCAGGCACCGACATCGGCGTGGGTAGTGCTTGCACGGACTTCACTACCTCGCCGGATGGCACTAGAATCGCCTATAGCTGCCCGAACGGTAATCGCAGCACTCAGGACTTTAGCATTGTTGATATGGCTCCAGATCAGTATTTCAACTCTGACGGCGAATGGTTCCTAGGTAGCTCTCCGGTGAGCGCGACCTTTAACAAAGCCGGAACGATTCTGATCGCCACAGATAACGATAAGCTCTACTTCTTCGACGTAGTGACCCATCTTATTTTGGAGGATTTTGAGTTAGGCTTGTTGCCGGGAGAGTCCATTAAGAAGATTCGTCTCTCGCTAGATGGCCAATACCTCATCGTCTTTCTCAGCAACGAGTTACACGAAGAGAGCAGTAAATTCTATTGGATGCCTATGCCAGCGATCACCGGCACACCTTTGTAGGGAAACCTTCAGGGGTCTGCGCCTTATTGATCGTACTCATCTTCGACAGCGGGATAGACTGGCTGTCCAGGTATGCTGTTGCGCTCGCTGGCCCATCCCCCAAAGTCTATTAGCTTGCAGCGTTTGCTACAGAAAGGTCGATAGCTATTTTCTTCTGTCCAGGCTACTGCTTTCTTGCAGTTAGGGCAGTCTACAGTCTTAATCTTTGTGCTCATTATGTTGTGACGATTCCTCGATAGTGGTCATGTAGTGCCTCGATGTGCTCCTTCAGCTGGTTTAAGTTGCCTTCGTTAGAAACCACATCATCTGCGCGTCGGATCCTTTCATCTCGGCTAATTTGAGCGGCGATAATAGATTGAATCACAGCCTTATCGCTACCGTCTCTTGCCATTGCCCTGGATAGCTGCGTCTGCTCATCCACATCTATTACCAAAACTCTATCCACGAATTTGTGTTGCTCAGTCTCAAAAAGCAGTGGCGATTCGAGAATAGTATAGGCCGAACTGGTTTCTGTCAGTCGTTCCTGAAGTAGCTTGGCAATAAGTGGGTGGAGTAGATTTTCGAGCCAGGCCTTAGCCTCGCGATCTGAAAAAATTATCTTTCGTAGCGCTGCCCTGTCGAGGGATCCTTCGGTGCTCAGAATGTTCCTGCCAAAGTGTTCTGCAATTTCTTCTAGTGCTGGCTGGCCCACCGCTACAACTTCTCTAGAGAGCTCGTCTGCATTTACAGTCTGCACGCCTAATGATCTAAAAATATCAGCTGCGGCGGATTTTCCACTACCGATGCCTCCGGTAAGGCCGACTATATAATTCTTTGCCGCGTGCATTCGAGCTGTTTCCAAGAAGTGGTAAGAAGCTATGTATTATCAGCCAACAATATTGTCCATATAGAATGCGCTAAGCTGGGGACCCCAAATGATCATGATAAATCCAGCACCGGCTAGAAATGGCCCAAAAGGCATGGGCGCAGATTTATCCCTGCCCCGGAGTACAATCATTCCGATACCAATCACTGCACCTACCAGTGAGGAGAGTATNATTGTGGGGAGCAGGCTCTGCCAGCCCATCCATGCCCCTAGGGCGGATAGTAATTTAAAGTCTCCATAGCCCATGCCTTCTTTANCTGTGGCGAGTTTAAACGCCCAGTAGAAGGCCCATAGCACAAGATAACCGGCAATAGCCCCGATCACCGCATCACGCAGGGTGACTCCGAATCCTAGATCGAGTGTGTTGACGAGTAGGCCAAGCCAGATTAGTGGAAGGGTAATATTATCTGGAATCAGTTGGTGATCGAAATCGATGAGCGTGAGCGCGATCAATGACCAGGTAAAAAAGAGCAGGGCTAGAGTTAGCCATGTGGCACCAAAGTAGATCGCGACCAGACCGGAGAGAACGCCGCTGACTAATTCTACTGCCGGATAACGTATAGAAATTTTAGTTTTGCAGCTAGAACACTTGCCGCCAAGAAACAGATAGCTTAAGACAGGCACATTTTCCCAGGCTCTGATCTTGTGATTGCATAATGGGCAATGGGAGTCGGGTTTCTGTAGGTTGAATACTTCGAAATTGGCAGAGGATTCATTATTGTCTGGAGTTGGGTTCTCAATTTCTAAATAGTCACAGCACTGTGCGCGCCAGTCGCGCTGTAACATGATGGGAAGACGATAGACAACCACGTTGAGAAAGCTCCCCACTAACAACCCTAATATAATACAGACTGTTAGTAGAAAACCCGGGCTTGCTGAAAGAAGGTCAAATATCTCCATATAAAAGTATAGAGACTACATTACCGCGCCGAGCTGGAAGATAGGCAGATACATCGCAATCATCAGGCCGCCAACCAATACACCCAGTACAGCCATAATCATAGGCTCCATCAAAGCAGTAAGGCCATCGACTGCGTTATCAACTTCAGCTTCATAGTAAACTGCGCACTTATCCAGCATGCCATCCAACGCTCCCGACTCCTCACCGATGCCAACCATCTGGGTAATCATGACAGGGAATAATGTCGTATTCTTAATGGCGAAATTCAACTGCTGCCCAGTAGTCACATCATCCCTGATTTTTCTGGTTGTTGTAGAGTACACAATATTGCCAGTGGCTCCGGCTACGGACTCTAAGGCATCCACCAACGGCACGCCTGCTGAAAATGTGGTTGACAGCGTTCGAGCAAAGCGGGCGTAACAGGAAGAATCCAAGATGGGGCCTACGATGGGCAGCTTCAATGAAATTCTATCTACCATGTCGGCAAAAGTTTGCGAACGGTGCTTGGCTTCTTTGAATGCATAGCCACCCACGCCCACCGCAATAAGTACTTTCCACCAGTGCGATATCGCCAAGTCTGAAAGACCCAGCACAAACTGTGTAAAGGCTGGTAGCTCCGCGCCAAAGCTGGAGAATGTTGTGGCAAACTGGGGTACAACTTTAACCAACAGAATGCCAGTTACAACAAGTGCAACACAGACCACCGCAATGGGATAGTTCATCGCTTTCTTGATCTTCGCCTTCAATGCTTCTGATTTTTCTTTGTAGGTTGCCAGGCGGTCAAGCATGGTCTCTAGGGCGCCCGATTGCTCACCAGCATCAACCAGGTTGCAGGACAGATCATCGAAATGACGTGGGTGTTTACGTATGCAATCCGCAAAATTATTACCAGCCGCCACGTCGTCGCGAATTTGGCCAACCAGTTCTCGCATTGACGGGTTTTCGAGGCTCTCCCCAACAATCTCGAATGACTGAACCAATGGAATGCCCGACTTCATCATCGTCGCTAGTTGGCGGGTAAAAATGGCAATATCGCTAGGCTTAATCTTCTGTTTTCGGGGCCCGAAAAGGTCCTTCGCCTTGCGCTTAACTTTAGTGGGCGATACGCCCTGCTTGCGTAATTGAGCCTTTACGAGTGCTTGGCTGCTGCCCTGGATTTCGCCTTTGGTTTTGTTGCTTTGCTTATCCGTACCTTGCCATAGGTAAGTGGTTTGTACTGCTTCAGTAGCCATACGGCACCTCGCCAATTAATCTGCTCGTTAGATTGCTCTGACTATACCACGACAGCGCAGAATTATGTATTAAGTCAGTCTGTTAGCCTCTTCTAGACTGATCAGTCCTTGTGCGACTTTGAGCAGGGCAAACTGGCGCAGATTCAGTAATCCCTGCTTCATCATGTGTTTGCTGAGCCTGGTACTGTTTCTTCCAGACATGATAATCCGAGAAATCCTCTCAGAAATAGGAACCACTTCATATATTCCAATTCTTCCCTGATAGCCGTCATTGCAGTGGTTGCAGCCTTTAGCCTTATAGAAGGCTTTGGATTCTAGTGATTAACCAGTAAACCCTTGCTCTATAGTATTTTTTCGGATATTTCGACGGTTTCTTTACAATAATCACAAAGCTTGCGCGCTAGCCTTTGGGCGATGATGAGAGTGATTGTGTTAGCGAGATTGTAGTTAGGAATGCCCATGCTTTTTAGTCTATTGAGGCTGGCCGCGGCGCTTAGGGTGTGCAGGGTGGTTAGTACTAGATGTCCCGTCTGTGCTGCCCGTAGGGCGATCTCCGCCGTTTCCAGGTCTCTAATTTCTCGCAGCATGATAATGTCGGGATCCTGCCTTAGAATCGCCCGTAGTGCGCTGGGGAAGGAAACGCCTGCTTTTGAATTTATCGCGAGCTGATTGACTCCCTCTAGGGTTATTTCCACAGGATCTTCTACAGTGGAGATATTCTTTGAAGATTCGTTCAGGGCGTTTAGCCCCGTATAAAGTGTCAGGCTCTTTCCACTACCTGTTGGTCCGGTTACGAGTAAAAGGCCTTGGGGTTTCTGCAGAGCGTTGAGGTATTGCTCCTTCTGGGCAGTAAGCATGCCTAACGAGTTCGGATCAAAATTTGTGTGGAGAGGATCGAGAAGGCGCAGCACAATCTTCTCTCCCCAGAGGGTGGGCAAGCTGTTTACCCTGACATCGATTGTGCGGTTACTTGTGAGTCGAATCCGAATGCGACCGTCTTGTGGAGCCCGTCTTTCCGAGATATCCAGATGCGCCATTATTTTGATACGTGAAGCGAGACGTGCGCTGAGTTTTACCGGCGGGTGAGTCATCTCCTATAGTATTCCATCTATGCGAAATCGCATGATGATTTGGAGATTTCTCAATCTATTCTGAATCCCCTAAGCACACTTTTTTCAGTTTTATTTCTTTTGGGGCTCGCGGGCGTGACCTGGTTTTTGCGAAAGTCGCAACCCGTGCTGTTTTTCGGAGTTGGATGGTTCTTCGCCATGCACCTCCTTGAATCTAGCTACATACCCCTAGAATTGTACTTTGAGCATAGAAATTACATGTCAATGATTGGTCCCATAATGGCCAGCGTTTGGTATTTGAACGTGCTGTTGGAACGTTCGATGCTGGCGTATTGGAGGCGAGCTGAAATTTCACTGTTTGCCTTTGTGCTGGTTTTTATGGTTTGGCAGATTTGGCAGANTTGGCAGAACTCCAGTCTGTGGGGTAGTAGGGGGCATCTGATAACCTACTGGGCCTTGAATCAACCCAATTCTAACAGGGCGCAGAGCAGTTATTCTGATTTCCTTGCAGCAAATGGCTTTCCCGAAGAGAGCCTGCAAAGGCTGCGTAGGGCTCATGAGCTGTACCCTAAAGAAATCACTACTCTGTTACACATGTGGAATAGGGCCTGCGTGAGTGGAATGGTCGCTCCCTATAGCCTCACAGAAATTAAAGATATGGATGGCCTGCAGTACCATCACAATGACGTCAACTTTCACTTAAAGGAGTTGGTACAAAATTTGACTCTGAACAAGTGTAGCTCTCCAAGCCCGGAGAGTGTTCTGGCGATTTTTGACATCATTGGTGAATTCCCGCTCGCGGATTACCGAAGAGCCTCCTATCATGCGCTCTACTCAGATTTATTCGTGCATTATAGGCAGCTCGATCCGGCTCTGATTCAGTTGCGCTACGCATTCGAGTATGAAGCGGATCCGCAGATTTTGATTCGTCAGGCGATGCTGAGCGTATCGGCGGGGCGGAATTCCGATGCGCTAGTGTTTCTTGAGAGGGCGAGAACGGCTGATAGTAAACAGTCCCTGTTACGATCCTCTGACAAAGAGGAAATATTAAGGATAGAAACCGACATTAATAATTTTTTGCGAGAAAATCAGTAATGCTTGCCTAGGATTCAATATGACCCAAATAGATATAAACTATTCGCTATCGATAGTGATTCCAGCAAAAAACGAAGCAGAAAACTTGAAGGGATCCTTGCCTCGGTTGCTTGCTGTGGTGGCGAATGCAGAGGTGATAGTCGTAAACGACGGATCTATCGATGATACGCTTGCTATCTGCGAGTAGCACGGTGTTACCGTAGTTACTCACCCCTACAGCAAGGGAAACGGGGCCGCCATTAAGACTGGAGCAAAATCAGAGAAGGGTGAGGTGATCGTATTTCTGGATGGGGATGGTCAGCACAAGTCCGAAGACATACCGCGCTTGTTGGAAAAGCTCGCCACGGGATATGACCTGGTGGTGGGGGCGAGGGGTAAGCAATCCCAGGCAGATTCCTTTCGCGCAATAGCGAATGGTGTCTATAACTGGCTGTCATCTGCAATTACCGGTCATAAAATTCTAGACCTAACATCGGGGTTTCGGGCGGTTAAGGCGGACAAATTTAAAGAGTTTCTGTATTTGCTTCCAAATGGTTTCTCTTATCCTACAACGAGTACGATGGCATTTTTCCGGGCGGGCTATTCGGTGGGCTATATGCCCATTCAGACAGGGCAGCGGCTGGGCGAAAGCCATATCAGTCTGCTTAAAGATGGTATTCGGTTTCTGCTTATTATATTCAAGGTCGGCACACTGTATTCGCCAGTGAAAATATTCTTGCCTATAGCTGCCGTTTTTTTTTGGCACAGGAGTGCTCAACTATATTTACACCTATACGACTCAGGGTACCTTTACAAATATGAGTGCGGTGCTATTGATGACGGCAATCATTGTGTTCCTTATCGGGTTGGTGTCGGAACAGGTTACAGCGCTGATGTACAAAGACAGTGACCGGGACTAGCGACTTTGCGCGAAAGCGGTTGCCCTAAGAGGATTATGGGTTCAAGCGCCCACCTAGGCGGCATCTGTTCAATAGAACAGTGAGAATTGCGACGTGCCTCTCCTTTCTCAGATGAGTCGGTGTATCAGTTAAGCTGGGGTTCATTTACGCCGGGTTATAGTGATCCTGTGATATTAAGAGGCTGATTTATAAGGACTTTGTTTGCAAGATCGATGTGGCTGGAGAGACGCGGCTACTTGATATAACGGTCAATGTAGTTTATGTTTACGCGGTTATTGAAACAGTCCAAGTTGTGAGATGATTTAGGTTGTAAATGATAGCCGCTTGCGAGAGTTGTAAAGTATTTACCTTAAAGGATAGCAAGACTGAAACACGGGTTTCACTTTTTGCTGAGGAATTGAAAGATGAAAAATTCGCTGAAAATAATTTTGGCATTGACGGGTCTTGCACTTAGTCAGATTGGTATGGCGCAAGACAAGACTGTGAACGATGGTGTCTTTACAGCGGCGCAGGTCGATGCGGGAAAATTAGTTTATGACAATAGCTGTAGCGCCTGTCACGATATGCGCTTCTACCGAGATATTCTGAAGTCTTATAACAACCAGCCTGTGCTTTGGTTGTGGGAGGCGGTTTTAGGTACAATGCCAGCCGACAATCCCGGCTCTCTGATGCTTGACGAATACACCGACGTGATCGCTTACATCTTGTCTGAGAATGGTTTTCCAGCGGGTGATGAGAAGCTGGACCCGGATAAGGGTATGGACTCAATAAAGGTTCTGAGCCCGTAGCGTCTCGAAATCTAAAAAAGTGCCGAACTGAGTTCGGCATTTTTTTGTATTTTTTCTGTGAAATGCCAGCTGCAGCATTGGCCGGCTCTAGTCCGAACAGTCTTCCAGAATTTTCCTAATTCTACTTTTGTCTCGGGATTCAAGGTCCAGATCATAATTCTTTGCAATGGCATCCCACATCCCCGCGTATTCACACTGAAATTCCTTGCGCGGTAAGTAGCGGTCTGGGCCTCGCTCATTTTTCTTTTTGATCTCCCGTTTCTCAACCAACATGAGGTTAAGAGGGTCGTTTGCAAATTGGAGTTTCTTTTGCGCAGGCCAACGATCGCCGCCATGGGTATGTGCATACATGAGCGGGATAACATGGTCTATATCGACCTGCACGGCTACTTTAAATGTTTTGCCGGTATATTCATCTAGCCATTCACCGGTGCGAACGACGCAATTGCGTGGGTTCGTATAGCGCACTTCAGTTCTGCTGGTGAGGATTAGCATTTCCTGACGAGTCGATTGGCAATCGTTGTCATAATCCACTTCAAAATCCCAATCGTCCGTATTAAAGAACTTCTCTCTGTCACGACGATTGGTCATGAGACTATCTCTGCGCGTTCGGCCAATGCCAAAGGTATCGGGCATTTCACAACCGCTCAGATGGCAGTGGTAGGAACGGCCATAGTAGTGCCCGCCGTTTAAGTCGAGATTGCCGCCATGACTAGAGGCTAAAGCAGGAACAAACAAGAGGCCACAGCTGATAAGGCCTAGGCTGAATGGCTTGAATTTCATTTCTTCTCTCCATTGTTGCTAGTAGAGATCGTTTGGGCCAGCTTCGAGCGAGCTATCACCGTATGAGTAAGGACAGATCGATGGCCTGACAGTTTTTGGTCAGGGCGCCCAGTGAAATATAGTCTACGCCAGTTTCGGCAATGGTTACCAGTCTATCAGTCTCTATGCCACCCGAAGCCTCTAGCTTTACTGTGCCGGCGTTCAGTTCGACTGCAGCGCGCGTTTCCTCGATTGTGAAGTTATCCAGCATTACGATGTCGGCTCCCGCGGTTATAGTCTGTTGTAATTCATCTAAATTTTGTACTTCAATTTCTACGGGCTTGCCAGGGTGCAGGGATTTTGCCTTTACGACCGCCGATGCAATGCTGCCGCAGGCCCGGATATGATTCTCCTTGATGAGGAAGGCGTCATACAGGCCCATGCGGTGATTAAAACAGCCGCCAATTCTAACCGCGTATTTCTGTGCGCTGCGCAGGGCAGGAAGGGTTTTCCTGGTATCTAAAAGTCTAGTCGCGGTGTGCTTTACGAGGGAGGCGTAGTGATGGCTCTGGGTAGCGGTGGCAGAAAGGGTTTGTAGAAAATTCAATGCCGTTCGTTCCGCCGTTAAGATGCTTCTTGCCGAACCGTGTATTGCAACGATTTCCTGATTGGGGCAAAGCGTGGCCCCCTCGTCGATCATCCAATCTAGTAGCACCGAGCTATCGACTTGCTGAAATACCTGTTCTGCCCAGGGGCGCCCGCAAAAGATGCCGGATTCCCTGCTGATTATGGTCGCCGAAAGAATTTTATCTTCTGGAATAAGCTGCGCCGTAATGTCGCCAGTGCCGACATCTTCTTCTAGGCACAGGCTAACAACGTCGTAAATATCTGTAGGAAGAGAAGAGGGCATAGGTTTTAGTTTTCCGGATAGTGTCGAAGCGTCAGTTCATCGCCTCGTTGGCTAAATTCTATTTGGCGTAATGCGCTCATGCCAAGCAGTATCGTATCGCCAAGCATACTTGCAGTAATGCTTGCGTTAACTCCCTCGAGGACAATGTTGCCCAGCATTAATTCATTAATTGTTGTCGAGTAAACCGTAACTACGCCATTCGCAGTAGATGCGCGTGAGGCGTTGCCACGTTGCAGGCCTGCTGCCAGGGCGATTGACTCAGGAATGGCCACATCTGTTGCGCCCGTGTCTAATAGAAAGAGAACTGGCACATTATTAATGGTTCCACTAGCCACATAATGCCCTTGTCGATTCTGAAGCAGTACTACTTCTTTGATACCCGTGCTCAACTCCATCATCAGTGGATTCTGGTTTGGATTTGCCTGCCGCCGTAGCTGGCCCTCAAAAAAGAAGCTTAGACCGATTAGGGCGAGTACGAAACTAAAGATGAGCATGCCCTGGCCAATGCGCTTGCCAGGTTGATTGCCATTGTCTAGGGGAGGTGGGGACATTTCTCAAGATTATGTCTTATCCCGGCAGGAATAGAAAGTTGTGACCCCGGTCATGCTTTGCGAACAATTCTTTTTAGCTAAGCAGCTGAAAAATAAACAGTTATCTAAAAATTCTCAGGTCTGTGAACACTGTCATGCTTTATGGAGTGTCACAGTGATATAAGAAATTTCTAAATTAAAGAAAATGTAACAACACTAAGTAGTTAGCCCTGAAAACATGTCTATAGTCTCAATGGTAAATCAAGCGACGAAACTACAATCAGCGGATTCTGCGTTGATTGAAAAGGCCGGGTGGGCACTGCGCCAGCGTCTGCGTAAACAAATGAATCAGTTGAGTGGCTGCTTCTTCGATGAGGTTGACGACTTTATCTTTGGGGCTGGAAAGCAGGGGCAGTTGGCTGGCGGTAGCGACTACCTTGGAGCCATGCGGGAAATACGGGCTAAACAAGTCCTGTTCGAGGAAACGTTTCTCGATGCGGTTTCAAGTTCGCTAGAGCAGCGTCACGAACATTTCGACAGTCTTGCGCTACGCTCGAAGCAGGCGGAATCACAAGTTATATTCGAAAGTATGGAGACTGGCCTGGCGATGGATGCCATGGCCCGAAAGGCCGGTAAGTATTATTTGCCTTATGTGAAGCAGATTGAAAGCCTCAACTGTGCAATTGAGCCAAAGAAGAGAAGCCAGCTAGTAAATGGCAATACGCTCGTGGCGTCTGTGCTTTCAGGTTTCGTGGCGGCTCAGGGCAAGATCAACGTCGATCTTGAAATTCGATTAGTCTTCATGAAATTGTTCGAGCAGCATTTTCTGATGAAAATGGAGAAGCTATTTCTAGACATCATTAGTATTGTAAACAACATCGATAGCAGTCAATTTGTCGAGAGGCTTCACTCTTCATCCTCTTCCTTTCATATGCCAGTCGCTAGTAGTTGTACGGCGCAGAGAAATACAAAATCGAATGCAGCGACCAGCTTTGAGCCTCCCCAAGCCCGAGTCTTCGGCTGTTGAATCTTCAGTGGCAGAGATAGTTCAGAGCGTTCGCTTGAGCGGCGACGTACCTGGCTTCGTAATACAAATGATAGAAGAGCAGTGGCGCATGGTGCTCTTGCTTATAGGCCTCAATAAGGGTGTATCGAGTCTGGCGTGGCAAGAGGCTGAGCACGTACTGCATATACTGGTGGCTTGCACGGCAGGTAAGGCTCAGGTGACACCGTTCGACGAGTCTCTGCTACTTGATAAGATAAGCCAGGGGTTGCGCCTTTTGCGTATGTCCGCAACTGATGCGGAGCAGTTCGTCAGTTCTCTTAAAGAATATTTTTCCGCAAGATTGTCTGGGGCAAAACCTGATAGCAATGATGTCGAGGTCGAATTCATTATTCCTATTGAGTCTGAGGCAACGCTAAGCCCCTCCGGCGAGAGTATACTCAATGCTGATGATCTAAATGAGATTGCGCAGCTTATTAGCGGCGAGCCGGTTAACGATGATTATGCTCAGAATGAAGAACAGGCTCAGCTGATGGATTGCCTGTCATCGGTCGATCTCATGCACTCCGGTTGCGCTGTACAGATGTGGATCAAGGGCCGGCCTCACGATTGTGTTGTTACCAGAAGCGAGTCGGGAAACAATGTATTCGTTGTTACAAATTCTATGCATGGGGCAACGGATAGACGTATCGCACTGACGCGCAGCCGCTTGGGTCTGGCCATCTCTATTTGTCGAGGAGAGATTCGCCTGAGCCGCAGTGCCAAGGATTCACTGGCGAGTAACGTTACTCTCTTCGAAAGCAAGGCCTAGAACTAGAGTCATTTAAACAAGCCCATAATATCCCCCATCAGACAGGCCTGAATTCTGTGGTAATATCAGCTGCCTGCGCGGTGTTTGTAGCTTAAGTAAACCGCGCGCAACTTAACTTACTTGTTTGCTAGGCCGTTGCCATGGAACTCTCTATCACCAACGACATCCTGGTCGGTGCCGATATCATAGAGTCGCCAAATCAGAATGCGCGGCCCGATAACACCGATATTGAGTTGTTAGTCATTCACAATATCAGTCTCCCCCCTGGCGAGTTTGGCAGCCTCGCAATTCGGCAGTTTTTCTGTAACGAGCTCGACTGTAATGCCCATCCCTTCTATGGGGAGATAGCAGGCCTTCAGGTGTCGGCTCATCTCTTGATTGATCGCCAGGGAGCGATTACCCAGTTTGTGCCCTTCAGCAATCGAGCCTGGCATGCGGGTGAGTCGGAATTCTGTGGCAGGGGCAACTGCAACGACTATTCGATAGGCATCGAGATGGAAGGTACTGATTTCGAGCCTTTTACCGAAAGTCAGTACCTCAGCCTAACAGCGGTAACCAAACTGCTTCTTGCTGCATACCCGGCGATGAGCGCCGATAAGATTGTGGGCCACAGCGATATTGCACCAGGTAGAAAGACTGATCCCGGTCCTCACTTCGATTGGGGTCGATACAGGCAATCCCTGGCGAGTTAGCCGCCAGAGAGCAATTCGGCGTATGCATCGCGAGACATGGAGTGAAGGGTTCGAATGAAATTTTTAGTGATTCTGATTTGTTTGATGGTCAACTATCTGTGGTTGAAAGACCTCGATAGGTTTGATGATGGCTGGTTCTTCCGCTTCAGGGGGCGCGTCGAGGGTTGGTCATCGGGCCTCGATGAGAAGATGCCACTGGGCTGGCTCGCCGCGTTCGCTATTATCTATGGCGTTTCATTGCTATCTCTCGCCATTATTTTGTTTATTACCGAAGATAGTGTCTTCGGCTTGGTCACCATGGTTGTGCATATATTGGTCTTGCTGGTGGCTTTCGATCGAACCCAGCCCGGACAGTTAGCGAAGGACTTTCTCGAGAAGGGGAAGAACTCAGATATGGCATCGAGTCTGGAATTTCTGCAAAAAGAGTTTAAAGCATCGAGCCTGCCTGGCGAGGACGACAGGTATGCCATCGGTAAGTATTTTAGCAAGCAGCTTAGCTATCGCAGCTTCGAAAAGATGTTCGTCATGTTCTTTTGGTACATGTGCACCGGTGCGCTGGGTATTCTATTTTCTTATATCACCTATCAATTGCGAGATAGCCATCCAGAGCAACCTCAGCAGAGGCAGGTCGATCTAATCAGTTTTCTCATTCAACTATTAGAATGGGTACCGCTTAGGCTATTAGCGTTAACTTTTTCCTTGGCGGGAAATTTTGTGCAGTGCTTCGAAAATGTTCGAGAATCGTTCTGGGAATTTAACAAAGAGACGAATAACGCCGATTTGCTTTATGGTTATGCGGGCTGTGCGATCTCGGGAATGGTATTGAACACGCTTACCGATGACGATAAGGGTCAGGAAGCAGGGGGCGTGCCGGATAGAGAGTCCGCAGAAATTCAGGCTATATTGGGATTGCTTGAGCGTAGTCAGGCGATCTGGCTGAGCGTACTTGCTCTAATCACAATTGTTGGCTTGTAGATGGCAGACTACTCTAGATTACTAAATTAATTACTTGAGTAAGTCTCTTGTAAATGTAGTTTTTTCGCCTTTGGACGACTACTTAGGAATTAAGGTGGGCTGTATTGCGGTTGTATTTCTGCACAACTAGCTAATAATTAAGGGGGAATAGAGAATTTGGCAAGAATATGGAGGTGCTGCGGTTTATGTAGTAATACTACAATCTAATGCATTCCAAAATAGAAAAACAGGCACAATTGGGGTAGAATTACGCCTGCTTTGTAATTTATTTACACAAACTAGTCGAGTCTTCTAGGCTCTTGATGGATGCGGAATTTATAGATCATGACTCAGCAAAATGATGGAAACCCGGAAGAAACCAGAGAATGGCTTGATGCTTTTCACTCTGTAGTAGATGAAGAGGGCATCGATAGAGCTCAATACCTGTTAAATCGCCTTTCAGATCAAGCAAGCTTAGAGGGTGTAGTCACTTCCTCCGGCTCAGTTAATACGCCTTACCGCAATACAATATCTCCCATGAACGAAGACCGCATGCCGGGAGATATGTTCATGGAAAGAGAGATTCGCGGCATCATTCGCTGGAATGCGCTGGCCATGGTTATGCGCGCTAACGAGCGTGACCCTGGCATTGGCGGTCATATATCCACTTTCTCTTCCGCTGCCACCCTCTACGATGTGGGCTTTAACTATTTCTTCCGTGGTCCAAGTGAGGAGAACGAAGGCGATCTGATCTATTTTCAGGGGCATTCATCACCAGGCATTTATGCGCGTTCCTATCTGGAAGGGCGCATGGATGAGGCCAAACTGGACAGATTCAGACAGGAAGTAAATGGAGACGGCCTCTCTTCCTATCCCCACCCTTGGTTGATGCCAGATTATTGGCAGTTCCCGACAGTATCCATGGGGCTAGGCCCGATACAGGCTATTTATCAGGCGCATGTTCTAAAGTATCTCACCAGTCGCAAGTTAGTAGACAACAGCAATCGCAAGATATGGGCATTCCTCGGCGATGGCGAGACTGACGAGCCAGAGTCATTGGGTGCGATTAGCAAGGCGGGTCGAGAGAAGCTGGACAATCTAATTTTCGTTATTAACTGCAACCTGCAGCGACTGGATGGCCCGGTGCGTGGTAACGGCAAGATCATTCAGGAGTTGGAAGGTGTATTTCGTGGGGCAGGCTGGAACGTAATTAAAGTCGTTTGGGGTCGCCACTGGGATCCACTGCTTCACGCCGATAAAGACGGCATACTTCAGGCGCGCATGGACGAAGTAGTCGATGGTGAATATCAAAACTACGTCAGCCGTGGCGGAGCCTACACCCGTGAGCATTTCTTCGGTAAGAGCCCTGAACTTTTGAAGATGGTCGAACACCTTTCAGATGACGACATCATGGCGCTCAACCGCGGTGGACACGATCCGTATAAGGTCTATGCGGCCTATGCCGAGGCAGTGCAAAATAATGGCAAGCCTACGGTTATTTTGGCCAAGACGGTCAAGGGCTATGCCTTTGGTGATACCGCAGAAGCGCAGAACGATACGCACTCGGTAAAGAAGCTAGACATAGAAGGCTTGAAGAAATTTAGAAACCGGTTTGGCATACCAATAAAGGACAAAGATCTCGAGTCGGTCCCTTACTACAGGCCTCCGGAAGACAGCCTGGAGCTGACGTACATGCGGCAGATGCGCAGCGAGCTGGGTGGGCCTGTTCCGCAGCGGCGCATAGATACCCTCCCGCTGGAAATTCCGGGCATGGAAGCATTTGAGAACCAGACTAAGAGCAGCGGCGACAGAGAGCTATCGACGACCATGGCGTTCGTACGGATGTTGGCGGCGCTTAGCCGTGACAAGCAGGTAGGCAAGCGCGTAGTGCCTATCGTGCCAGATGAGGCGCGAACCTTCGGCATGGAAGGGATGTTCCGTCAGATGGGGATCTATTCTTCCGTCGGGCAGTTATATGATCCCGAAGACTCCAATCAGGTAATGTATTACCGCGAAGACAAGGAAGGTCAGATGTTGGAAGAAGGCATCACCGAATCCGGCGCCTTCTCGGCCTGGCTTGCTGCGGCAACCTCTTATAGCGTTAGCAACTACCCTCTGATTCCGTTTTACATTTATTACTCAATGTTTGGATTTCAGCGAGTGGGTGATCTGTGTTGGGCTGCTGGAGACTCTCAGGCGCGTGGATTCTTGATCGGTGCCACGGCCGGTCGCACGACCCTGAATGGTGAGGGCCTGCAGCATCAAGATGGGCACAGTCACATCTTGGCCTCAACTATTCCGAACTGTGTCTCCTACGATCCAGCCTATGCCTACGAACTTGCCGTTATCGTGCAAGATGGTTTGCGCAGAATGTACAAAGAGATGGAATCGGTCTTTTATTACATTACAACTATGAATGAGAACTACCAGCAGCCTGAACTACCCAAGGGTTCCGAAGAAGGGATTATTAAGGGCATGTATCTGCTAGAGGATGCTGGCAGTAAAGCGTATAAGACAGCGAAACCTAAATCGGATAAGAGGTTGCGTCTGCTAGGCAGCGGCACAATCCTGCGTGAAGTCAGAAAAGCGGCGCAGGTGCTGCGGTCAGACTACGGCGTCTCGGTAGATGTGTGGAGCGTAACTAGCTTCAATGAATTGCGTAAAGAGGCGCTCGCCGTGTCGCGCGAGAATATGCTGCAGCCTGGCAAGAAGGCGAAGATACCGTATGTGACTGAAGTGCTGGCAAAGCAGACGGGGCCTATAGTCTGTGCCACCGATCATATGAAGGCGCATTCCGATCAGATTCGCGAATTCGTTCCAGATACATTCAGGGTATTGGGGACCGACGGGTTTGGGCGCAGTGACAGCCGTGAGCAGCTTCGACACTTCTTTGAGGTCGATTGCAAGTTCATCGTGCTAGCTGCGTTGACTGAGCTTAAAGAGATAGGCGTGGTTACTGCGAAGCAGATTACTGACCACATGAAGAGCAGTGGGATAGATCAGGGTAAACCAAACCCACTCGCGCAGTGATTGAATCAGAGTAGTTGTTGATAACATTCAGGAGCCGTAGCCGGTGTCAATTGAGAATATAAAAGTTCCAGATCTGGGTGACTCCAGTGAAGTAGAAGTAATTGAGCTGCTAGTCTCGGTAGGGCAGTCAGTTGAGGAAAACGACTCGCTGTTGGTTTTGGAAAGCGATAAGGCCGCCATGGAAATTCCTGCGCCTATGGCTGGGGTCGTAAAAAGTATTTCGGTAAACCTGGGTGACCAGGTAAGTACTGGTAGTGAAATGCTTTCCCTCGAAGTAGAAGATGTCGGCAATCAGGAACCCGCAGAATCTGCACCTGCTGAAGAACCCGCTGCAATCGAAGAGGCCGTTGCCGAAGAGTCGGCACCCGCGGCTGAGACCAAGTCAGAGGCGGCTCCTGCTGCAAGTCCGAGTATCCAATCCATCGAAGTGCCAGACCTGGGCACCGATGATGAGGTTGAGATAATCGAAATACATATTAAGGAAAAGGATTCTGTCGAAGCCGATGATGTATTGATCACGCTCGAGTCAGATAAGGCAGCGATGGATGTGCCGGCACCCTATGCTGGTGTTATAGAATCACTGTTAGTCGCGGTTGGCGATAAGGTTAAAACCGGTTCTGCAATAGCAAAGATTATGGCGCAAGCACCGGCGGCGACGCAGGAGCCGGCGAAACCCGATGCTATGGAGGCGGTCGATAGTAAGCCGGCAGCGCAACAGCCGGCGCCTGAGGTTAAGCCTGTCCCTCAAGCTGCTGAGAGCCCATCATCGCCGGCACAAAAATCGGATAAGAAGGTTTATGCGGGCCCGGCAGTTAGGAAGCTAGCCAGAGAGCTAGGCGTCGATCTTACGCAGGTTGTGGGCAGCGGCGCGAAGTCCAGAATTATCAAAGAAGATGTACAAAAATTTGTTAAGAGCAAGATTAATGCGCCGGCGGTTCAAGGTCCAGCCATTTCTGCGGTTCCGGATATCGACTTCAGCCAGTTTGGTGATATAGAACAAGTTCCGCGCAGTAAGCTACACAAGCTTACGGCGGTGAATATGCAGCGTAACTGGAACTCGGTTCCCCATGTAGCTCAGTTTAATGAAATTGATGTAACCGATCTCGAGGAGTTCAGAGCCGATCTGAAGGGTGAGGCAGAGCGTCGAGGCGTGAAGTTAACATTCCTGCCGTTCTTGCTGAAAGCCTGTGCTAGGGCATTGGTGGAATATCCACAATTCAACGTATCTGTGCACTCTTCCGGTGAATTTGTTATCCAGAAGAAGTACGTGCACATCGGTATGGCGGTTGCGACGGAGGCGGGGCTTGTTGTTCCCGTCATCAGAAATGTTGATCAGAAGACGATTTGGCAATTGGCGGAAGAGGTTATCGAACTGTCCAATAAGGCGAAGAATAGAAAGCTGAAGCCGGAAGAGATGCAGGGCGCCTGCTTTACCATTTCCAGCTTGGGTGCTATCGGTGGTACCGGGTTTATTCCTATCGTCAATGCGCCCGAAGTGGCCATTCTCGGCGTGGGCAAAACGGATATTAAGCCGGTCTATATAGGCGCAGAGTTTGTTCCCAGAAAGGTGCTGCCAATCACGCTGTCCTATGATCACAAGGCAGTGAATGGTGTCGATGGCGGCTTGTTCGCTACCTATCTAGGCAAGCTACTTTCTGATGTGAGACATCTGGCACTTTAGAATTTAGGGGGTCGATAGCTAGGCAGTTAGTAGTTAGGCCGGATAGAAAAGGCGATGCTCGCCACTGTATACAGATTGGATTGGGCAGCCGTATGCCTTGCTCAAATTTTCCTCTGTTAGCACATCGCTGCATTTTCCAACCAGTGCTTCTCCTCCTTCTAACAATAAAATTATATTGTCACAGAACCTGGAGGCGAGGTTGATATCATGGGTAGCCATAATCAAGCTCGCCGACGCCTCGCGTACTTTGTCTGTTAGCACTGTCAGTAATTTTATCTGGAAAGCGACGTCAAGGTGATTGCTGGGCTCGTCCAGCAAGAAGATCTCTGGTGTTTGGGCCAGCAGTAAGGCCAGGGCGAGTCTCTGCAGTTCGCCGCCAGAGAGAGTGTCAACGGGGCGCTCCTTTAATGAGCCTAGCTCGAAGATGGCCAGAGCCTGTTCGGCTATCTCTATATCCTTCTCATTATCTAGCAGCAATGACTGTAGGTGAGGGTGCCTGCCAAGCATGACTGTCTCGAATACCGTTGCAGGTAGCGCCTCGATTCCCTGCTGAAACAGGATGCCAATCTTTCGAGCGAGCTCTCTCTGTTTCAGGTCGGCAATATTTTTCCCATCTAAAAGAACGCTTCCCTCGTCTATGACCCTTTGTTTGATGAGGCTATGTAGCAGGGTTGTTTTACCGGCTCCGTTTCTTCCAAGAAGACACCAGCTCTCGTTCGGTTGGATCTGTACGTTCAGATCACGGCAGAGGGTTCTGTTTGCCACTTCTAGAGTTAGGGATGAAATCTGTAAGGTAGCCATGCTATTTCCGGATAGTGGATCTTAAGATTAAGATAAAAGCAGGCACCCCGATAACGGCTGTCACCACTCCCACGGGGAGTTGCTGTGGAGCCACTATGGTTCTGGCCAGGCTGTCTGCTATTACTAGAAAACTTCCTCCTAGCAGTATGCAGGAAGGGATCAGCAACCGATGGTCTCGAGCCCCCAGTAAGCGCAGCATATGGGGGATTATGAGGCCGACAAAGCCCACGGAACCGGCAATCGTCACTGCTGTTGCAGTAAAGACAGAGGCTGAGAAGAAGAGCAGGAGTCGCAGTGCTTGTACGTTGACTCCCAGACTCACGGCGAGCAACTCGCCCCGGATAAGGACATTCAAGGATCGACTCAGCAGTAAGCCTCCTGCCAGTCCGACTATAAGCAAGAGGTAGTGAGCGAGATTGACTCGACTCTGGCTCAAGTCTCCCATCAGCCAGAANAGCATACTCTGCACGTTATTGGTAGAGCTTGTGGTAAGCAGAATATTAATCACCGCACCCCATCCGGCGGAAACGACCACACCGGTGAGCAGTAGTCTGGTTACCGACCAATCGCCAAACTGATTGGCAATGCCGAAGACTAGAAATATCGACAATAGTGCGCCCGCGAAAGCAGCGTTAGAGAGCCAGAATCCACTCGCCCCCAGCAGTATCGCCGAGAGGGCGCCAACTGCGGCACCACCGGAAATGCCCAAGATATAGGGGTCGGCAAGTGGATTGCGCAGTAAGACCTGCATTATCGCACCGGAGAGCGCCAGCAAGCCGCCCGTCACGAATGCTGCCAGGGTTCGTGGGATGCGTATTTCTTGAAGCACTTGCGAATTGAGATTTGACTCAGATGAGAGAATGCTGCCGGCTATCTCTGCCAGAGTGATATCGACGCTACCGCTAAGCAGAGAGAACAGGATGCTTGCCGCAGCGAAAATAAGTAACGATGTCAGCAGCAGTATCTGCTTGTTAAAGATCAAAAGAAGTATCCAGTAATCAGTTTGTCTAGCGAGTAATCGTTGAGCGCAAGTCGGCAGAATTCAGCATTCTCCCGACTTGGTCGATCTTATCATTTAATGTGTTGCATTCACTATTAATGATAAACTGCTCTCAAATCCTGCAACTTTAAGTAAAAGCGGGTTCCAAAAATGCGATGCTCTATCACGGGATAGACAGGAGTTGATGAAGCGATGCCTTCGTTCGATATAGTTTCAGAAGTAGATATGCATGAAGTCAATAATGCTCTCGATCAGTCAAACCGAGAAGTCGGCACACGTTTCGACTTTAAGGGTATCGATGCCTCGTTTGAATTGACCAATGATTCAGATATTTCTGTGAGCGCAGAATCGGATTTTCAGATTCAGCAGATGCTTGAGATGTTACGCGGCAAGATGGTTAAGCGTGGCATCGATATTAAAAGCCTTAAAGAAGGTGATGTGCAGCTGGTGGGTAAGAAGGCGAGTATGATTGTTGTGGTGCAACAGGGCATCGAGTCAGAGATAGCTCGTAAGATTGTTAAGGCGATAAAAGAAGCTAAGCTAAAAGTTCAAACTGCCATTCAAGGTGAAAAACTGCGCGTGACTGGCAAGAAGCGGGATGATCTCCAGCAGGTAATCGCGTTGCTCAAAGAGAGTAGCTTCGGCGTTCCACTACAGTACGAGAATTTTCGCGACTAATTCGCTGCTGGATAGTTTGCGACTATCCCGTGCAGTGATGCGATCTAGGGCTTTCATTTGTCACAACACCTTACATTCATGGAATCTATCGGAGCGCTGAACGACAAGCGTTATCTGACCATATTATTGTTTGGCTTCTGCAGTGGCTTTCCCTATGTGCTCACCGGCTCTGTCCTAACACTATGGCTGCAGGAAACGGGTTTCTCTAGGTCCACCATAGGCTTTATCGGTGCGATTGGAACTGTCTACGCTATTAATTGGATGTGGGCCCCGTTTGTCGACCGCATAAAACTGCCCGTGCTCTATCGCCTATTTGGTCAGCGCCGTTCCTGGATTCTGCTCTGTCAGTTGGCTATAGCCTGTCTTCTGTTTGCGATCAGCCTGGGCGACCCTAGAGAGAATCTGCTTTACGTAACTTTAATTGCCATAGCTATCGCAGCCTTCGGTGCCACCCTGGATATCGCCGTCGATGCCTATCGCATTACGATCTTCTCCCGAGATGAGATGGACGTCAAAATGCCCTATGCCGCGGCGATGGCAACTTGTGGATGGTGGGCTGGTTATGGCTTTGTCGGTGGAGCATTGGCATTAGCCTTGGGCGGCGAGACCATAGGCCTGGAATGGCCTTCGGTGTATCGCTATCTGATATTGTTATACGGGCTTATTATTGCCCTGGTAATTGCATCTCCGGAGCCGGTGATCGAAGAGGCAGATTTGATACCGCAGTCTGCCGGGGACAAATCTACTCATACTATCAAAGCCTGGTTTACGGAATATTTCGTCGGGCCCTTTAAGGAATTTTTCGATCGCTGCGGGATCCGCCTGGCTTTCTCCGTTCTGCTATTCCTTCTGGTATTCAAGCTTGGCGAGGCTATGGTGGGCCGTATGTCTTTGGTCTTTTATGTTGAAGTAGGGTTCACCACCGATCAGATTAGTTTCTATCAGAAATTTTTTGGCGGTCTGGTAACGGCTGCTTTCTCAATTATAGCGGCGATGGTCAATACGCGGTTCGGCGTAATCAGAGGGCTATTCATAGCAGGTGTGGCGATGGCGGCTGCTAATTTATTGTACGCATTGCTAGCGATAGTCGGGCCAAACATAAACTTGTTTATGCTTACCCTGGTGATCGATAATTTCTTCGTGGCGTTCTCGACTGTTGCCTTCGTTTCATTCGTGTCCTACTTTACTAGCCGCACTTATACCGGAACACAGTACGCCCTAATGGTTTCTATTTCTAATTTAGGTAGAACTACCCTGGCAGCGGGAAGTGGCGCGCTCGTCGATTTTCTCAATGGTGATTGGGCCTTCTTCTTTGTGCTAACGACAGTCATGGTTATCCCCGGCCTTTGCTTGCTGTTGTGGGTGGGTAAACTGATGGAACCCTACCGAATTGAACAAGATGCTCAAACTGCATCCTGATCCCAGCCAAATTTCTTAAGCGAAAACCTGCCGTTTACAAACACGACGCCCTCGGCTTCGAGCCGCGTCTTCTGCGTTTGATATTCACGGCTTTCTTGGTGGAAAGAAAGCTTTCCCTGGGAATTTGCGACGCGATGCCAGGGTAGTTTCGTGTCTTCGGGAAGATTCTTCATCACATTCCCCACGTATCTCGCATAGCCGGGCAGGCCAGCTAGCCTTGCCACTTGTCCATAACTGGAGACTTTACCTCGGGGTATTTGATACACGATTTGCCAGATCTTCTCTTTGTTGTTAAGTGCTGAGTCTTCCATTACAAATAGTTGGCTTATCCGCTATCGTGGTAGAGTAGTGGCATTATAAATTTAACCGAGGGTCGCTGTGCGTTTTCTTTTCATCTTTTTTATCCTGGTGCCATTAGCCGAGATGATGCTGTTATTTGAAGTCAGCGATCGAATTGGCTCGCTATCGACGCTAGGCCTGGTGGTGGCAACCGCGGTTATTGGCGTACAGATTCTCAAGCGACAGGGCTTGGCAACGTTGACCCGAGCGAATCAACGGCTGCAATCGGGGCAGTTGCCTGCGCAGGAAATCGTAGAGGGGATGTTGCTCGCAGCTGCAGGTGCGCTCTTGTTAACGCCTGGATTTATTACCGATACCATTGGCTTTGTCTTCCTTACCGGCCCGCTGCGCAGGCCTATTGCGCGGTCGGTGGTTCGATCCGGCATGGTTAAGGCTATGGGCGGGTCTGGCTCGGGAGCCCATTTTAGCTATCGCAGCCATGGCGGCGCCCAGCAGGGGCGAAGCGGCGGATCTAATGTCTTCGAGGGTGACTACTCCGAGGAGTCGAGATCATTGGGGGATTCTGAGCGATATTTTCAGCCAGATAGCGAAGAAAAAGACTAATAAAAACAATAAGATAAGAACCCTGCCCCTGTTGTAGCGAAAAAAGCCGTAGTAAATGCCTTGAAAGCATTGAATTTCCTACGACTATCCCCATTTAAGTGTCATCAACTAATTTGCGTGGGTCGCCTGAATATAGAGGCCCAGGCTACAGATTGGTACTTTGAGGATGATCGCGTCAGCCACCGGGGCTGAGGTGGTTGCTTTCAGTTCTGTTAATCAAATCGTTTGATTTGGGAGAGATGAATAATGAAGATCCGGCCTTTACAAGATCGCGTTGTCGTTAAACGCATGGAAGAAGAAACAACTAGCGCAGGGGGCATTGTGCTTCCAGGTTCTGCTACAGAAAAGCCAGCACAGGGTGAAGTTATCGCAGTTGGTCCTGGCAAGCGTCAGGAAAACGGAGAAACTCAGCCAGTAGATTTAAACGTTGGCGATACCGTAGTTTTTGGGAAGTATTCCAGTAATACCGTGAAAATTGGCGATGAAGAACTGCTGATTTTGAATGAAAGCGAAATATTTGGCGTTATCGAAAAGTAGTAGATAACCCGTTTCGTTTCCTACAATCAAATAGACAAGACAGGAATTTTTTAACATGGCTAAAGACGTACTATTCGGTGATGCAGCTCGCCAAAAACTTTTAAAGGGCGTAAATGTCCTTGCTGATGCAGTGAAAGTAACACTAGGGCCCAAAGGACGAAACGTAGTTCTGGACAAGTCCTTCGGTGCTCCCACTGTAACCAAAGACGGTGTTTCCGTTGCGAAAGAAATTGAACTTGAAGATAAGTTTGAAAATATGGGCGCGCAGATGGTGAAGGAAGTTGCTTCGCAGACTTCTGACGTTGCCGGTGACGGAACTACTACTGCCACAGTGCTTGCGCAATCTATTTTAAACGAAGGCCTTAAGTCTGTCGCGGCGGGCATGAACCCAATGGACCTAAAGCGTGGCATCGATAAAGCAGTTGTCGCTCTTGTGGAGCAGGTAGGTAAACTCGCCAAGCCTTGCGCAGATTCTAAAGCTATTGCCCAGGTAGGTACAATCTCTGCAAACTCTGATGAGCAGGTTGGTCAGATTATTGCCGAGGCAATGGACAAGGTTGGTAAGGAAGGCGTCATCACCGTTGAAGATGGTTCTGGACTCGAGAACGAGCTAGACGTCGTTGAAGGTATGCAGTTTGATCGCGGTTACCTGTCAGCCTATTTCATCAACAATCAAGACAGCATGAGTGCCGATCTTGAGAATCCACTTATTCTTTTAGTAGATAAGAAGATTTCAAATATTCGTGACATGCTAGGCCTTCTCGAAGGTGTAGCGAAGGCTGGACGTCCACTGCTGGTTATCGCAGAAGATGTTGAAGGCGAGGCGCTGGCAACTCTGGTTGTGAACAATATGCGCGGTATCGTAAAAGTTGCAGCCGTTAAGGCTCCAGGTTTTGGCGATCGCAGAAAATCCATGCTGGAAGACATCGCCATCCTAACCGGTGGTACTGTTATTTCTGAAGAAGTAGGCCTCAGTCTTGAAGGCGCTACTATCGACGATCTTGGCTCTGCCAAACGTGTTCAGATCAGCAAGGAAAACACTACCATCATCGACGGTGCTGGCGATGCGAAAGCGATTCAGGGACGTGTCTCTCAGGTCCGTGCCCAGATCGAAGAGACTTCTTCGGATTATGATCGCGAGAAGCTGCAAGAGCGTGTCGCTAAATTGGCTGGTGGTGTAGCGGTAATCAAGGTTGGCGCAAGCACAGAAATGGAAATGAAAGAGAAGAAGGCTCGCGTAGAAGACGCGTTGCATTCAACTCGAGCCGCCGTGGAAGAGGGCGTTGTCCCTGGTGGTGGTGTTGCTCTGGTTCGAGCTCTGCAGAAGGTTGAAGGACTGAAGGGTGACAATGAAGATCAAAACGTGGGAATCGGCTTATTATTGAAAGCTGTGACTTCACCTCTTCGTCAGATCGTATCGAACGCAGGTGAGGAAGCCTCCGTTGTATTGGATAAAGTTAAGGCAGGCAAAGGAAACTTTGGCTTCAATGCTGCAACTGGTGAGTATGGCGACATGATCGAGATGGGAATTCTCGATCCAGCGAAAGTGACTCGTACTGCGATTCAGGCAGCGGGATCTGTGGCTGGCTTGATGATTACTACCGAGGCAATGGTTACTGAATTGCCGCAGGAAGGTGCTGGCGGTGGTATGGGCGGTGGTATGCCTGATATGGGTGGGATGGGCGGAATGCCCGGCATGATGTAAAAATCGACCGTTGGGGCGGTCTTGAGCCTCCCTGGCTTCGTTGTCTTAGGACTTCCGATGCTCATGTATGGTCTATACACTGCGCTTCGGATTCCTAAGACGCCTCGCCAGGGAGGCTCAATCCTCGCCCCAACGATCGATTTTAAAGACTGGTAGATCGTAATTTTGATCTATAAAAAAGGCAGAACCGAAAGGTTCTGCCTTTTTGCTTTCTGGGTATAACTGTTTGTTATGCGTTCGCTAGGTTTTTGTTGGCGAATTCCCAGTTGACCAGGTTGTCCAGGAAAGAACCTAGAAAGTCTGGTCGTCGGTTTTGAAAGTCTAGATAGTAAGCGTGTTCCCATACGTCACAGACGAGAATAGGAGTCATGCCATCGGTTAGCGGGGTCTCTGCGTTGGCAGATTTGGCGATCTTAAGCGTGCCGCCATCGCTGACTAACCAGACCCAGCCGCTGCCAAATTGGCCAACGCCGCCTGCAACAAATTCAGACTTGAAGTTCTCATAGCTGCCGAATGCCTCATCTATTTTGGCTGCAATGTCTCCAGTTGGAGCACCGCCACCGGATGCGCTTAGGCTATTCCAGAAGAAGCTATGGTTGTAGTGTTGTCCCACATTGTTGAACAATGCTCCGCCTGCTTTAGCAGTTTCTGTTACCAGTTCTTCCAGGCTGTCAGCGGTGGTGTTCGCAGCGGCCAGTAGTTCATTGCCTTTTACTACATAAGCGTTGTGATGTTTGCCGTGATGAAAGTCTAATGTGTTGGCAGACATATGTGGTTCTAACGCTTCTTTTGCAAAAGGAAGCTCAGGTAATTCTAGATTCATAATTTCCTCAATCCATTTTTGATTTACAAATGCAAGGCGAAGACTCGCTCGCTCTCTGAGTTTTATTCAGCAATAAAGGGAGTGTCCTGCAGTGCAACGAGGGAACTATTCTAGCAGAAAATTAGTTCAGGAAAGTGATAGAAGTAGAACTGGGGAGAAATTTCTGAGGCTAAATCGAGTGCTAATTGAAAGTCTGCACGCACCGAATCGGGTTAGGCATTCGGTGCGTGCAGACTTTTATCTTTCTGTTGTCCCGGTTAGAGGAGCTGCATAATGAGTAGCAATACGGCGGTAAGAGCGATACCGCAGTGTATGACACCCACTACGCTTGTCATTGGACCCTGCTTTCCCTTTATTGCATTGAACTCGAGGCCAATAATGATGACGAGGCAGAGGATCTGAGCAATGCTGCTGACGCCATCTTCCATCGACATCGGCAGGCGCCCTGCTCCGCTTAGATGGGCGGACGCACCCATGAAGAACAGCATTGGCAGTGAGAACAGCGTATTTGTTCGTGAGGCTAGGCCGGCTTTCGCGAGGGCTCCAGCGGCCGCAGGATCGGCTTCACCACCAGCAATGACGGCGTCGGTTGAGGCAATAACAATCTGTTGTGCCGGCCAAATGATTAGCCAAACATTGAGGAACATCAGCGTGCCCATCAGCATGCCAATCATAATGTAGAAATTTACAGCAGCGCCCAGGAAGCCCGCTAGCGCTAAGCCTGACAAGAAGGTGAGTAGCGCACCATAGCGAAACCACCATAGGGCCCTGGGGACCAGCTTGGAGATGGCGTTAGATTTCGTGGCTGCATCGGCTTCCTTGAAGAATTCGGTCTGCACGAAATTGAAGTAGTAGAGAATGCCTATCCAGGTCACTCCAGCAAAAAAGTGAATCCAGCGAAACAGATAAGATAGTAGGTTTTCTAATTCCATAGCGGGGCTCCAAGGCTCGTTAATCTAATTATTGTTATACCCCCAGTCAGCTACTGGCGGATGCCAGGGGCTCGAAACGCTCTGTAGGTATGCAATTCGCAGTCTACCATCGGCTATATTACTTAGCTATCAGGTGATTGCGGGATGGAATGCGTCGGTAATTTCTAGGATAATGAGCGACTATGAGAGATAACCACGAGATAGGCAAAATACCTCCAATTGTTCCGGATAGGGATGATGTAGATACCCATCTGAGCAATAAGCGTTCTCAGGGGCAGGATATCGTGCGCCCTGGCTACTATGCCGAGAAGGTCAAGGTGAGTACCTGGCCTGTGCGTATTATGCTGACTCTCATCGTCTTCACAATGGCGGGTGCTGGCTATGCAGCTTATACAGGCTATGGTATGTACCTGGACGAGATGAGCCAGGCGGAACTGCGCATTGCGGACCTTGAGAGACGTCTATCCCTCGCTGGGGATTCTACCGAAGAATCCATGCTAAATATGATCGATAGAATGGATTTCAACTTCTCTGAAATCGACAAACTCTGGGCTGCGCGCCGGGTTATCAACGGCTCGCTAGAAGACGTGCAGTCTGAGATCGCGAAACTGGGCCTGGTAAATGAGGGGCAGGATGAGACCGTTGCGGCGAATAGTCAGCAGATAGCCGCAGGCAGCCAGGCAGTCATGGCGGCAGAGACCAAGATAAACGCGCTGAACAACGATGTGGCGACGCTGACGGAGTCGATCAGTGGTCTCAACGTATCGGTGCAGGAGCTGGACGCGATGCGAGGCGATCTGTCGTCAATACGGCAGGCGCTCAATAGCGGTGACAGCACGGTACTGGGCCTGGTGGGTCGGCTGGAATATATGGAGGAATCCATGGAGTCCGTGAATGCCCACCGTTTACAGATCAACGAAAGCCTGTTCCGGCTGCAAGAAAACCTCGAGGCTCTACAGATCTCCGCTGGGGTTCAGTAACAAATTTAGCCTCACTCTCCCGTAAAATTTGGCTCGCGTTTTTCTATAAATGCGGTCACGCCTTCCTTGAAGTCCGCTCTCGAGGCACAGTCTGAGAAATATTCTGCCTCCGCCTGCAGTTGAGATTCGAATTCGCTCTCCAGAGACCGGTAGAAAAGGGCTTTGGTGTTGCCATAGACATGGGTAGGACCGCTTGCCAGCCTGCTAGCCAGTTTATGGGTTTCGCTGGCCAGTGCATCATTGTTGACGACGAAATTAATCATGCCTATGTCTTTGGCGGTTTGCGCATCGAAGCGATCGCCTAGCAGGGCGATTTCCATCGCTTTCTTGATACCAACAGCGCGAGGTAAGTGAAAAGAAGAGGAACCATCGGGGCTTGTACCTATCTTGCAATAGGCCAATGTGAAGAAGGCGTCCTCGGAGGCGATGACTAGGTCGCAGGCTAGCGCCATGCTGACACCGGCGCCCGCAGCGGCGCCCCGGCAACTGGCGATAATAGGTTTGCGCATTCTACGCATCGCAAACATTATTGGATGCAGGTCATGTATGCGCAGCATGAATTCCTTGCTAATTTCCTCTGATGACTTCTTGATGGACTCTCCCATCCCCTTTACGTCGCCGCCGGCCATAAAATGATCTCCAGCACCGGTTAAAACCACGCAGCGCACTGACTTATCTCTCTCGATATCGTGCAGGCTTTCACAAAGCTGCGTGCGCATATCCATGCTGAGTGCGTTTCGGGCCTCTGGACGATTCATTGTTAGTGTAGCGATACCATCGCTGATTGAAGTATCTAAGTGTGACATGGCGATTTCCTGATGTTGGGGCTGGTCTGCCAGCTAAATAGTCAAATATTGAAGCCTGCCAGTATAACGTTAGAATTTGGTGAATTAATAGTCAGTCATCATTGATCTTGGCAAGGGCGCTCGTTCAGGTATAATACGCGCGCTTCAAAGGCCAATAGGCTTTACGATAGATGCGGATGTGGCGGAATTGGTAGACGCGCTAGATTTAGGTTCTAGTATCGAAAGGTGTGGGAGTTCAAGTCTCCCCATCCGCACCACTTTACGGTTTTACAGAGTCCAGTAAGACCTTTAAACCCTTTAAAAACCCAGTGCTGAGCCACGCTTGGAGGCTTTCTAGTGAATTACCAACTGTTGTGGCTTCAGCCACATCTATCTCAGGTGTGCTGGCTTCTGTGGTTTAACCTTGTCCCCAAAGCCTCTGACCAGTTCGTCTATGAGCTGCCCTCTGGACATTCTGCACTTCTTGGCCAGTGTGGCTAAATTCTCGTTGAGGTGGTAGCTAATCATAAGCCCTAGGCAGAACCACATAGCTTTTAAGCGCTTCATAAAAGTCGAACTCTAAGGGCTTCTCAACTACCTCTTCAACCATTATTGGAGCCTCAATAAATACTGCCTGATCCGTCTTAGACTGGACTACCTTCAGCCCCACCAGACAAGCAGCGACACCTAGCAGAATACCAATGATAATACTGGGTATATCCGGTGACCAGGCGGCGCTGCAGTCTCTAGAGGCCTCTGAATCGGAGTGCTCTCTGTAGTTGGCGAAATCTTGCATGGTTTTCTTCTTATTGTCTGATTAGCGAGTCATTTGTCCACAATAGTATGTATACGGGTGCAATGGAACCATTCTGACTTATCGGGGTGTGCCCCTAGGATGGGGTGCTAAGAGGTTGCTGAAGGGCTTGGTGAATTTGGCTTAGGGCTTTGG
>JGI20158J14315_10000433_pt1 | contig 30990 bp, 37 predicted proteins | sample COG_08_FD_14315 | JGI IMG/M metagenome (IMG submission 14315)
TTTAGAATGTGTGTTTGAAATATACTATTACCCTACCCCGCCTTGTTTTTGATTTAGGTTGAGAAATTTGGTTGAGTTTTATAATTAGTTAAGATTAATAAGAGTTGGCATAATAGTTGGCAGTATTTTTGTCCTCTTATGTACCGATTTAGGCATATTAGATACAAGAAAGGGACATTTAAATTATGTCCCTTCTTGTCGTCTATACTCTACGATTTCTAACGATGTGGGCGATGAGAGATTCGAACTCCCGACATCCTGCGTGTAAAGCAGGCGCTCTGACCAGCTGAGCTAATCGCCCGAGTCGCAAAGTTAAACTACAATGCAAAGAAATCCAAAAATTTTGAATATTTTTTTCTTATTGACTCAAAAGTATGTTTTATGCTTAAATTTTTATAACAATGGAGGGAATTATTATGGAAACAAGTTTAGCCTTTACAATCATTGCTGGTGCACTAACTTTATTAGGACTATTTAAATTTCTTGCTCCTAAAAAATTTAATGAAAATGCAATGGGAGAATTACATCAAGAAGCAATTAATCCTGCAGCTGCAATTAGAGCAGCTTTAGGTGGGGTAGTACTTACTGTTGCATTAATAGCATTTATGTCTCGAGATCTTGGACAAGCAGAAGCGAATACTATCTTATGTGCTATTGGAACTGGTTTAGTTACAACTATTATATTTGTATTACTTAATAAAGTAAGAGGATTTGCTACTGAAATACCAGTACCGCCACTAGTTCTACTTGGTACGCTTAGTATTATTGCATTTACTTCAATATCAGATGATACATCAACAGTATCTTCAGAACTACAACCAGAGATAGTTTCACCTGACGTATATAGAGTATTATTTGAAGATGAAAATATTAAAGTCATTGAAGTTGAACATGAACCAGGAGAATCAGATGATTTTCATGGTCATCACCCAATGACGTGGTATGCTGTTCAAGGTGGAACACTAGAAATGACCGCGGAAGATGGTTCGGTAAATGTTGTAGAAATTAAAACTGGTCAAATAGGAAGGCCGCTTCAAGGACAAGTTCATAAAGCAAAGAATGTCGGAGATACAAAATTCAAAGCTATTTTATTTGAAGAAAAATAGTTTTTTGTAATTGAATTCTTATAAAAAAAGGCTACATCTAGTAGCCTTTTTTTATTTAACATATTTTATCTAAGCTTATTTTTTAAGACTGGGAATTGCAACATCAATTACATCCATCACTTCTTTAGCAAAATGAAAGGTTAAATCTTTGGCAATATGCTTAGGAATTTCTTCAAGATCTCTTTTATTAGCATGAGGTAAGATAATAGTTTTGATACCAGCTCTATGAGCTGCTGTTACTTTTTCTTTAACTCCTCCAATGGCTAATACATTTCCTCTAAGTGTTATCTCTCCAGTCATAGCAACTTTGCTCTTTACTGGAGTATCCTTAAGTAATGACACTAGCGATGTAAACATTCCTACTCCGGCTGAAGGCCCATCTTTTGGTATAGCACCTGCTGGACAATGTACGTGAATATCCATTTTTTCAGCAAAATCTTCGCTTAATCCTAAAATATCTGTGTGTGATTTAACATAAGTAAATGCTGCGGATGCTGATTCTTTCATAACATCGCCAAGCTGCCCAGTAAGAGTCAAAACTCCCTTACCCTTCATTTTACTTGATTCTATAAATAGAATATCTCCACCAGCTGCAGTCCATGCCATTCCAGTAACTACTCCAGGTTTGGTTGTTCTTTCTGCTAAATCAGATTGAAATCTAGGAATACCTAAATACTCATTAACAGATTTCTTTGTGATACTAGCTGCTTTAAGTTTTTTATTTACTACATCTACTGCTACTTTTCTTAACACATTAGAAATTTCTCTCTCCAGACTTCTAACTCCAGATTCGCGAGTATATGATGAAATAATTTCTTTAATCCCAGTTTCATTGAATTTAATCTGTTTAGGAGTTAATCCGTTTTCAGTAATTTGCTTAGGAATCAAATGTTTTTGAGCAATCTTTACTTTTTCATCGTCAATATATCCTCTAAAATCAATCATCTCCATTCTGTCATATAACGCAGCAGGGATATTATCAGGATAGTTTGCAGTGGCAATAAACATTACTTTGCTTAAATCAAAATCTACTTCAAGATAGTGATCACTAAATGCATGATTTTGTTCAGGATCCAATACTTCAAGCATTGCTGATGATGGATCTCCTCTAAAATCTGAACCAAGTTTATCAATTTCATCAAGCATAAAAACTGGATTATTTGTTTTTGCTTTTTTCAATGATTGAATAATTCTTCCTGGTAAAGCGCCAATATAAGTTCTTCTATGTCCTCTTATCTCCGCCTCGTCTCTTACACCGCCTAGAGAAATTCTGACAAATTCTCTACCCATTGATTTAGCAATAGACTTACCGAGCGAAGTTTTTCCAACTCCAGGAGGTCCCGTAAAACATAAGATAGGTCCTCGGACAGTTTCTTCTTTAGTAACCTTCTTTTTAAGGGATCGAACAGCTAAATATTCTAAGACTCTTTCTTTTACTTTAGGCAAACCATAGTGGTCATGATCTAATCTTTTCTTAGCTTCTTTAACGTTAAGATTATCTTTACTTGATTTACTCCATGGTAACTCTGTAAGCCATTCAAGATAAGTTCTTGCTACTGAGTACTCAGGAGACTGTGGAGAAATTCTACCAAGACGGTCTAATTCTTTATTGGCAACTTTTGTTGCTTCCTCACTCATCTTAACATCTTCAATTTTTTTCTGTAATTCATCAAGCTCAACAGTTTGACTATCTTCTCCTAATTCTTTTTGGATAGTTTTCATCTGTTCTCTTAAGTAGTACTCACGCTGAGTTTTTGAAATTTCATCTTGAACTTCTGTTTGTATTTCTTCGCCGAGCTTAATTCTTTGAATTTCTTTTTGGAGCAGATTAATTGCAATTTCTACTCTCTTTCTAATATCTAACTCTTCCAAGACTTCTTGCTTTTCTGAGTTTGATACTGATAATAGTGAAGTTGCACGATCAGCTAACCTTGAAGGCTTATCTATGTTCGATAACATGCCAGCATGCTCCTCATTTAGATTTGGAGATATTTTTATTAATTCTGTAAAAGAATTCTTTAAATTTTTAGCCAATGCTTCAATTTGTACATCAGGCGTAGTAATTGATTCAGGGATTCTGTCAACATCAGCCATAAAGTAAGAATCGCCTTTATTAAATTTTAAAATCTTTACTCTTTCTACACCTTGAACAATGGCTGACTTGCTATTATCAGGCATATCAAAAGTTTTAAGCACTAAAGCAAGAGTTCCGTAAGAATATAAATCAGCTTCTTTAGGATCCTCAATAGAACCATCCTGCTGAGCCACCACTACAAGATATTTATTATCCGTTGGTAAATCTTCAATGAGTTTTAATGATTTTTCTCTTCCAACATATATAGGGATTACCTGCTGTGGAAAGAGAACCGTATTTTTCAACGGCATTACTGGGTATTTTTTTGTTGTATCCATATTATTATTGATGCAAAAACTATGCCTTTCTTTTATAAAGTATATATAGTACTAATATGTTATTATTTTATGCCAATATGGCATTAAAGTATGCTATTTTAATGATATTGAATTAACAAAGTCATTAAAATTTAATTTATTTTGTTTTATATCGTCTTTTCTTCCCACAGCTTTTACAAAATAAATGCTATTACCAAATTCAACTACTCCTCCTAGAAGACCATAGTTTTCTTTTAACTCTTTAGTCGCATTTCTATTTAACATGTTTGGCACTTCATAAGTTCCATACAACTCAACAACGCTTATGGTTTTGTCATCTAAAGTATACTTATCAGTATCAATGGTAGATTCATCTACTTGAAATTGATTAATCCATCGTTGGATATTTTGATCAGCAGTACCTTGAATGTTAGAAAACAGAATAACACTAAAATCACTATTGCTCTCTAAAGATATTTCTAGCAACCTAAACTGTTTTTCAGAAAGAGTTGCCCTCCATGAATCAGGAAGTTTATAAGTAATATTTTGTACCTGACTTCTACCATAAAAATCATCAGTGCCATTCACAGAAATAAAAGAAATAAATCCACAAAAAAATAAAATTACTGTTAATATAATTGCTTTTCTAACCATTATTAAAAACCATCCTTGCTTGTTCATCTGCATGATAAGAACTACGAACCAAAGGTCCTGATTCAACCACCTTGAATCCAATAGAATATCCATATTGCTTATATTCTTCAAATTGTTCTTTGGGAATATAATCTATTACTGGTAAATGATTTTTAGTTGGTTGTAAATATTGGCCTATTGTAAAGATTTGTACTCCTAAATCAACTACTTGTCTCATAGTATTCTTTACTTCGTTCTCCTGCTCTCCTAGTCCAACCATCATTCCAGTTTTTGTTCTTAATCCATAATGCATTGAACTCTTTAACACATCCAACGATCTTTTCCAGTTAGCTTGAGCTCTTACAGCTTTACTAATTCGCTCAACACACTCTACATTGTGACTAAAAATATCTGGACGTGAATCAAAAACCCTTTTCAAAGCAAGCTTATCACCTTTGAAGTCTGGAGTTAAAACTTCAACTGTACATTTTTTATTCACTTTTTTTGTCTGAGAAATTGTTTCTGCCCATATCGACGCACCGTAATCTCCTTTAAGATCATCACGATCAACGGAAGTAATTACTACATGCCTTAAACCCATTTTTTTTACAGCTTGAGCAACCCTAACTGGTTCTAGGGGATCATTCCAAGTTGGTTTTCCAGTTTTAACTGAACAAAAACCGCAGGCTCTTGTACAAGTATCTCCTAGTATCATTAATGTCGCAGTTTTTCTATTCCAACATTCATAAATATTTGGGCATCTCGCTTCTACGCAAACTGTATTTAAGTAGCTCTCTTGCACCATCTTCTTAACAGATTTATAATTTTTATCTGTAGAGATATTAACTTTGGGTTTATGTAGTCTTGAATGAATCATATTAAAATAATTGGTTAAAATATTTGGTAACCGTTGTTTTAATATCGTTCATAGGAATTTTTTTTCCAAGCTCTTTCTCTATTGAGGTCATCTCAACTCCTTTGATACCACAAGAAACAATATGATCAAAAAAAGATAAGTCTGTAGAAACATTTATAGCAAGACCATGCATTGTAATACCTCTCGAAACATGAATACCAATACTTGCAATTTTTTTGTTATTTGTCCACACTCCAGTTTCCTTATATGGGACATGGCTGTCTATTTTAAAATCCGCAAGTGTTAGCTTTATAACTTCTTCAATTTTTTTAACATATGTTTTTACACCAATATTTTTCTTCTTAAGATTAAAGATTGGATAAATAACAATTTGTCCAGGGCCATGATAAGTTACATCTCCACCTCTATTTGTTTTTACTACGTTACATTTATCATTCAAAATATTGTTTGAATTTGCATTTTTCCCCAAAGTATAAACATGATCGTGTTCTACAAAAATTAAATGGTCATTGACTCGATTGATTGCAACTTGCTGTTGTAAGTCTTGTTGAATTTTCAATGTATCATTGTAATTAAGTCGCTGTAAATCTTGAATATTGAAGAGCATTTATTTTAATTGCATCAATGTTTCAAAAATTGCTTCTGAAAAAGTTGGATGAGGATGAACGGTATCTAATATATTTTCTACACTTAAGCTATTTCGCATGGCCAGACTAAACTCTGAAATCATTTCAGTAGCATTTGATCCGATAATATGTGCACCTAAAATTAAATTATCTTTTCCAATATAAATCTTTATGAAACCATCAGTGCCGCCTGTTGCTACTGCCTTTCCATTGGAATTAAAAAACGATTTTGCAATATTGTATTCAATATTTTTTGCATCTAATTGTTTCTTGGTCATTCCAATAGATGCAACTTCGGGTTTAGAATAAGTGCATGCTGGAATACAATTATAGTCAATTTTCTTTGGACTACGTTTTGCAATATGTTCTGCTACATATAATCCTTCAGCTGCAGAAACATGTGCAAGCCAAGGAGGGCCAATAACATCACCAACAGCATAGATATTTTCTATGTTTGTTTGTCCATTTTCATTTACTACGATATGATTATTTTCTCCAATAGTTACCCCAATCTTATTTAGACCTAGTCCTAGAGAATTTCCTTCCACTCCTATAGATACTAGGATATGATCATCATCAATATCATCTGCCATTGTACCAGTTTCAATATGAATTTTTTTTCTTTTGAATACTTTATGCATCCATTGTGAGACTTCTTCATCTTCATTTGGAAGAATAAATTTTTGTGCTTCTATGAGTGTAATTTTTACTCCAAAAGCATTAAAAAAGTATGCAAATTCAATACCTATTGCTCCAGCGCCAATAATTGTCATTGATTCAGGAAGATGTTTCATATTAAAAATATCTTTCGCTGTCATTAATTTTTTTGAAGAATCTTTTAAATGAGCTAGCTCACGAGCTTTTGAACCTGTTGCAATAATAAATTTTTCTCCCTCAAGAATATGTCCATCAACTTCTATAGATGAAGAACTTGTAAAGGTAGCTCTACCCGGGAAGAAATCAATGCCTAATTTTCGAACTTGAAAATGCAGTCCTTTTGAAAGTCTTTTTCTGGCTTGAATTGTTTTATCTAAAATTTTATCAAAATGAATTGTTGGCTTACCAATTTCAATACCATAATTATCAGCATCATTGATTAGATCTAATACTTCCGCATTTTTTAAAAGTGATTTTGTAGGAATACATCCCCAATTTAAACATACTCCGCCAAGATCATTATCATCAATGATTGCCACGCTCATTCCTAACTCTGCCGCCCTAAATGCTGCAGTGTAACCTCCAGGACCACCACCGATTATAATTAATTGATATTTTTTCAAAAATCCTCTAAATATTGTTCATTTCAATAAGTTTCAAAAATTCATTTCTAGTAGATTCTTTTTCTCTAAATATTCCTAACATTGAACTGCTTGTGGCAATGCTATTTTGCTTTTGAACTCCTCTGCTAAGCATGCAAAAATGTTTTCCTTCTAAGACTACTGCAACTCCTCGAGGATTTAAAACATCTTGGAGGCATTGAGCAATTTGATTTGTTAAACGCTCTTGAACCTGCAATCTTTGAGCAAAAAGATCTGTAATACGTGCAAGCTTAGATAATCCAATAATTTTTCCATCTGGAATATATCCTATATGAGCTTTTCCATAGAATGGAATCATATGATGCTCACATAAACTATAAAATTCAATATTTTTAACAATGACCATATCCTTTGATTCGCCTTCAAAGATTGCGTTATTGATTAATGCATCTAAATCTTCTTTATATCCCTTTGTTAAAAAATTCCAAGCTTTAGCAACTCTTTTTGGAGTATTAATTAATCCTTCTCTATTTGGATCTTCACCAATAAGCTCTAAAAGATCTCTAGTATTTTTTTCTAATTTTTTTTGTTTTTCGTCGTTCAATGTTCCTCCAAATAGCTAGTTGGTTTTATTTTATCTTTTAACATCCATAATGCAAAATATATAATTGGTGTATCTACTAACGCTACTAAAACCTTAAATAGCCAACCCATCAGGAGTAAGCTTCCAAATCTTTCCCATCCAATAGCTCCAGCAGAACACAANATAAATAATACCATTGATGTATCTACGAGTTGAGAAAACATAGTTGAAGCATTATTCCTAAGCCATAAATGTTTACCTTTAGTAAGTTTTTTCCAAAAATGAAAAATACGAACATCAATAAACTGAGCTGTCAAATAAGCAATCATTGATGCTAAAAAAGCTGGGGCTGATAATCCAAACACTTTATTAAATGTTGCAGCATCAACAGGTGACCAATCTGCAGCTGTTGCGTTCATTGAAATATAAATTAGTAGAGTTGTAAAAATACTTGCACAAAAACCGGAAATTACAACTTGATTTGCTCTTTTTTTTCCATATAACTCAGATATTAAATCAGTAACTAAAAATGTTACAGGATATGCTATAATTCCAACAGATAGTTCAAAGGTTAAGCCTAGAAAATTCCAAGTAAAAAACTTTTGAAAAATTAAATTACACGCCACCAGTGAAGCAATGAATATACCAGAAAAGATTAAATATAATCTTTCTTGAAAATCATTCATTATTAGGACCGTAATAGTCAGTATAGATTGTTGGTGTCTCTATTACTCTAATCCTATGAAGATGACATCCTTCTAACCTTTTAGCAATTTCTTCCCATATAAAAACTACCAAGTTTTCCGTTGAAGGCTGCTTTCCTTTAAACCATTCTACATCTATTTCAAATTGCGAATGGTCTAATACATCAACAATGTGTGTTTTGACAATCTTTTTTAAATGTCCTAAATCAACCAAAAATCCAGTATCAGGATCAACATCTCCACTCACTGTAACATGCAACTCATAATTATGTCCATGCACTTTTGTATCTTTCCCAAAAACATTCCAGTTTTCCTCTTCAGACCACTTCTTATTTCCATACTGATGAGCGGCAGCGAATGAAAATACTTTTGTTAGAAAGGTTGTATTATTTTTATTCATAGAGCTTCTAATTTATTTAAATAATGATCTTCTTCCAACAATAGATGTAATTGGGCATGAATTTGGATTAAAATTTCTCGCAGGACAATATTCTCTTCCATAAAAAATGATTTGAAGATGTAGTTTATTCCATTTTTCTTCTGGAAACAGTCTTTTACCGTCACGTTCTGTTTGTAAAACACTTTTTCCATTCGACAATCCCCATCTATACATTAGTCTGTGCACATGCGTATCAACTGCAAAGGCAGGATATCCAAAAGCTTGTGACATTACAACAGAAGCTGTTTTATGACCAACGCCAGGCAACTTTTCAAGCTCTTGAAAACTATCAGGAACTTCGCTTTTAAAGTTGTTTACCAATATATGAGAAAGGGCTAAAATATTTTTAGCTTTTGCAGGACCAAGCCCACATGGCTTTATAATGCTATATAATTCATCATAAGATAATTGAATCATTTTATTTGGAACGTTTGCTTTTTTAAAAAGCGAGGGGGTTACTTTGTTAACAGACTTATCTGTTGAGTTAGCTGATAACAGTACAGCAATTAACAATGTATAATTATTTGAATGGTCTAATGGTGGATTGACTGTTGGATAAAATTTATCAAGCTGTTCTATAATAAATCTTACTTTATCTTTTTTGAGCATCAATATTTAAAGCTGCTTTAACGCCTCGTACGTTAAAGATTTTGGTCTTGTTAATGGCATTCCCATTGCTCGTGCTAATACCATTTGCGATACAATTCCAAGCGATCTAGACATACTAAATAAAACAGTATAAAATTGAAATTCTTTGATGCCATAATGATAAAGCAATGAACCTGAAGCAGCATCAACATTTGGCCAAGGGTTTCTTGCCTTACCATGCTCTTTTAAAACATCTGGAACAATATCAAATAACTTTGTAACAACATCAAAAACATCACTATCATTTATGTGAGATTTTCCAAAATTCATAAATGCAGTAAATCTAGGATCTGGGCATCTTAAGACAGCATGACCATATCCAGGAATTACTTTACCTGAGTTTAATCTATCCCAAGAAAATTCTTTTAATTGCTCATCTGATGGAACCCCATTGTAATGATCAATGATATCCAAAACAAATTTTAGATTATTTTGATTCGCTAATCCATGCAAAGGTCCAGCCAATCCATTCAACCCTGCTGATAGTGAATAGTATGGATCTGATAATGCAGAATTAACTGTCAGAGCACTAAAAGTACTGACATTTCCACCTTCATGATCGCAATGCAGCATTAAATATAGTTGCATCATCTTTAACATATCATCGGAATAATCAAAACCCATCATTTGTAAAAAACTTTCTGACCAATCAACTGAATCTCCAGCTTCAATTCTATTCGCCTTTATTAAAACGCATTCTGTAAATAGCAGCACCAATTGCAGGTAATTTTGCAATAATATTTAATCCATCTTCTAAAGTTGTTTCCCAGTAATCACTTTTGGAAACAACTAAATCATATGCTTCAGCAAATTTACTTTCTTTTTGCATTGACAAGATTGCAGTATTAAACATTGCCATTGGGTGAGAATCTTTAGGCATACTATCAAGCACACTCCAAACATAATCCGGAACTGTACTTTTGTCTTTTAATTCTTTTTGTAAATCTTGGAGAGATTCAGCATCTGGTAAATCACCAATGAGAAGAAGGTATAAAATTTCTTCAGGTTTTAAATCAACTAGGTCTAAGATATGTCTTCCTCTTACATGCAACCCTGCTTCTGCAGTAACAGAAGATGTATCGCAAATCATACCCTTAACACCTTTCATACCAGAGTATGCTTTTTCTATGGTAACAGTGCTAGTAACTTGATCGCCTTTTTCATCAAGAAGTTGACGATAATTGTATCTCCAATCTGGAATTTTTTTTGATAATCTTTCTTTTAATTTCCCCATAGCTAATTATAATTTAAGTTTGAAATTGCATTTTGTGTAATTGTTTATAAAGCCCATCAATATTTACTAATTCTTCATGCTTACCTTCTTGAACAATCTTCCCATTATCTAGGACCAAAATTTTGCTAGCATTGTGTACGGTTGATAATCGATGAGCAATAACAAATACTGTTCTTTGATTCATCAAATTTTCAATTGCGGACTGAACATGCTTTTCTGATTCACTATCTAATGACGATGTAGCTTCATCCAAAATTAATATTGGAGGATTTTTAACAATAGCTCTTGCAATGGCAATCCTTTGTTTTTGTCCGCCAGAAAGTGAAACGCCTCTTTCACCAATTATAGTATTATACCCATTTTCAAGTTCAGTAATGAACTCATGTGCATTAGCAGCTTTTGCGGCTTCTTCAATTTCTTTATCTGAAATATTATCTACACCATATGCAATATTGGCTTTGATTGAATCGTCAAAAAGAAATGTTTCTTGTGTTACAATACCCATGAGAGATCGTAAAGAATTAATCTTAATGTCTTTAACATCAATTCCATCTATTGTAATTGATCCATCTATGGTATCATAAAATCTTGGAATTAAATCTACCAATGTAGATTTACCGGCCCCGCTAGGACCCACTAAAGCTATTATTTCGCCTTTATTTATATTAAAATTAATTTTATCTAATACTTTTTCATGCTCTTTTTTGTATGCAAAAGAGACATTGTTAAAAGCAATATTGTTATCTAAATCGCTGATCTTTACAGCTCTATCTGAATCTAGAATATCTGATTTTGTATCCATTATTGCAAACACCCTATCTGCTGAAGCAAGACCATTTTGAAGCTCGTTCACGACATTAGTAAGATTTTTCAAGGGCTGGAAAAGACTAAACAATAATAAAATAAATCTCAAAAAATCTTCAGAGCTAATAGACTCAACAACCAAAACATCTCTTGCACCCACCCAAAGAAGCAAAGCAGCAATTGAAGCTCCAAACGTTTCAGAAACTGGAGAAGAAACAAATCTTAACCTATCTCGTCTAAGCATTAATTTATAGTATTTTTGTGTTTCACTAGCAAACCTATTAATTTCAAATCCTTTAGTTGCAAATGCTTTAACGATTCTCATTGAACCTATTGTTTCAGCAATCATTGATGTCATTCCTGCTAGCTGAGCTTGACTTCTTTTTGATCTTCTTCTAATGCTATTCGAGATACCAAAAATTATAACACCACTTATAGGAATAATTAATAATGCTATAAGAGCTAATTTTGAACTGACAATGAATAATAAACTCATCAGAATGATTATATTTATCGGCTCAACAAACAACTTTTGAAACATTATTGATAACGAATTTCTCATGTTATCGATATCATTCACTAACACAGCTGTTAATTCACCAGATTTATTTTTATTAAAATATGATAATGATAAGTAATGAAAATGGCTGTAGAGTTTATTCCTTAAATCTCGAATTAGTTTGTACTGGACTACAGAGAGAGTAATATTTTTTATATATAAAAAAATATTTTTAGCAGAAAAAACAATAATTAAAGCTATGCATACAGATGAAACAGTATTAATTGCAGTATCTTTTAATAATAGATTATTTGAAAATAGCTTTAACCGATCGTTCATTGTCAAATCATTCAAGCTTAATAATTTTTGATTCTCAATTAGCATTTGGTTGAAGTCAATCAAGATATTATTAATCATTGTTGCAGTAATCCAAATGGATGCACTGTTAAAAACAACAAAAAAGAAGGCTGCGCATGTTGATAAAAGTAAAAAAGGCCAATGTGCCAAAACAAACTTAAATAATCTTTTTAATGATGACTCTTGCATAATTATGACTTATAAATCATTTTAGAATGAGGGATATCTGCTTCATAAAATTGTTTTCCTGAAACGCTGAATCCGAGTTTTTTATAAAAATCTACCACTGCTTCCTGTGCATGTAAATATATGGTTTTATTTGAAGAAATTTGAGATAAAATAAAATTAACAATCTCTTTTCCAATCCCAAGACCTCTGTATTTTTTCAACACAGCAAATCTTTCTAGCTTTATTCCGAAATCACTCTCTCTCCATCTACCCGTTCCAATTGGATTTCCATCAAGAAAGCAAATGACATGGGACGAAACATTTTCATATTCAATTTCTATGCTTTCAGGCACATTTTGCTCTCTAATGAAAACTTGTTTTCGAATCTCAAGGATATCTTCATATTCTTCCTTATTTTTTACTAATTGTATTTTTAAATTCATTTTAACAATTTTGACAATATATAATGTTTAATCGCACACTGACAACAATTCTTGCTTTTATTTGTTTATGCTCATTTTCATATGGGGACGACAAGTATACATCTTTTAAAGATTTAAAAAAAATTCCAGGTGGTATGAATGTAGTCCATTATGGAGCAGGTAATACTGCAATTGTAGCTGTTCATGGATTCTATCCAGTATATTGGGTGGAAATACATCATGAATGGGTACAACCATTTAATTATCTTGTTGAAAAAAATATCAATACATTTTTTTATAAATATAATTGGAATGAATGTCCTAGCAATGTTTCAGAAGATTTTGAAGAAGAATTACAGCGCCTCATTATGCAATATCCAGAAATTGATAATTGGCAAATTGTTGGGCATAGCATGGGCGGAAGTGTTGTAATGTTTACAAATCAATCCTTTCCATTTAATGAAAAGATTACATTCAACACTGTAGCCACCCCGGTGAATTATGAAAGAGACAAGACTCCCTTTTATATAAGACTCTATGAATCAATTTTTAATAAAAATTGTTCTGAAAATATTAATAGTCTTGATTATGAATTTGAAAATGGATTTACCAATAAGCATGTGCAATGGAGAAACTTAAAAGAGTTTGACTCTCAGTTCAAAAATTATGATTTTGATCCTTATGATGGAGAAATTAAAAACTCCATTGTTTTTCAATTTCCAGATAGTTTAAATGGTGAAAGAGTTGGGCATACCTCTAGCTTACATTTTTCTATTTTAGAAATTATCAACTAGCTCTACAGAAACTGGGCAATGATCAGAACCCATTACATCTTCATGAATTTCAGCATCTATAACTGACTCAACAAAACTTTCATTTACAAAAAAATAGTCAATTCTCCATCCAATATTTCGTTGACGTGCTCCAAAACGATACGTCCACCATGAATATCTATCAGGTTCATCGTGAAACAATCTAAAGGTATCAACATAGCCGTTTTCAACGTATTCATCTAACTGGGCTCTTTCAACAGGCATGAACCCGGAGTTTTTTTCATTTGCTTTTGGATTTGCTAAATCGATAGGAAAATGTGCAGTATTCCAATCGCCAGCTACAACTACATTCACTCCAGACTCAACTTGTTCATTAAGGATAACCAAAAGATCATCATAGAAATCTAATTTATATTGTAACCTATGTTCATCTTTTTGTCCGTTTGGGAAATAAATATTATAAAGTAAAAAATTATCAAATTCTGTAATAAGTACTCTTCCTTCTCTATCATATTTTTCAATACCAAGCCCATACTGAACATCGAGTGGTTCCTGCTTGCTAAAAGTAGCTACACCGCTGTATCCTTTTCTTTCTCCTGAATGCCAATAACCATGATAGCCATCAACACTTTGAAGAGAATCAGGCAGTTGATCAAAATTAGCTTTGGTTTCTTGAATACATAAGATATCTGGAGCTACATTATCTACCCAAGTTAAGAAACCTTTTTTCTCAATTGCTCGTACTCCATTAACATTCCATGAAAAAAGTCTCATTGATTTAATAACTCCCTTTTATTTTTAAAATATATTGATAAATTTAACCATGAATTACAAAGAAGATTTCAAAAAAATCATTGATGAAAACAATATTGTCCTTTTTATGAAGGGAACCAAAGATATGCCAGTTTGTGGCTTTTCAAAAACAGTTGTAAGTGTATTGAATCATTATGGTGTCGATTTCCATGATGTGAACATTTTAGCTAGCGAAGAAATGAGACCTGCATTAGCAGAATTGTCTGGCTGGCCAACTTTTCCACAATTATTTGTAAATGGTAAATTATTAGGTGGCTGCGATATTACAGTTGAAATGCATGAAAATGGTCAACTACTTGACGCTTTAGACGTTAATTCGTAAGTAAAGAAAGTCTATTGTAAAAATAATATCTTAGGTCTATATTTTGCTACGTTTTTGGCCCGTTCGTCTAGTGGTTAGGACTCATGGTTTTCATCCATGCAACAGGGGTTCGATCCCCCTACGGGCTGCTCCACTTCCCCACAAAAACATTCTTTTTAAAAGTTAAATTAATAAAATTAAACCGACTGGTCGGTTTTTTCTTGTTTTTTTAAAAAGTCTGTATTTAAATTAATAGGTCAATATGAGTTAGTTGAGGCGGGGGAAATCCTTGATTGGTTCATACAAACGTATTTATATCTCAATTCTACAATACATAATACCTATTAACCTCCGCCTCTCTCTTTCTTTCTAAGAAATTGGGTTACAGTTGAACTAATGTCTCTAGGTAGTAAAAGATTGTTAGTCTATAAATAATTATTTTAAAGATTGAGCAAGCAACCGATGGAAGTGATGTACGCCCTGCTCTCTTGTAGGTGAATATCTTCCTGCTTTATAAAAAGAAGATTGAATGCCTTTATTCACGCTTTCTACAATGAATTCATCTTCTCTTTCAACTTTGTCTATATCGTTACCAGCGCCTTTTTGAAGCTTAGATTCATCATAAACATAGGTCACAAATGATACTTTGGTTTTATTAATTGATAATGGTTTTACCATATTAATTGATAAACCCCATGGATAAAAATTAAACATCATATTAGGATAGATCCAAAAATAGTATGCTGCGATTGATCTTCCTTCATCAATATGCCCTTTTGGTAAATCAAAAACTTCATTTGCTTGATCAGAGTATCCAATTTGTAAATTACAATAATCAAAAATTTTAGTTTCATAGTTTCCATAATCTAGCACCTTGTTCAAGCCTTCATGGACGTATGGAATATGAAATCCTTCCAAATAGTTATCACAATATAATGCCCAATGACAATGCACCAAGTAGTCTTTTGAAAGTGAAGAATGAAAGGTAAAATCGTTTAATGGTAAAAATCCAATTCTTTCGTTCATGACTTTTAAAACATTTTTAAAATCAAATGATGGATTTAGACCAGCAAATAGAAAAGGGCCCCATTCCTCAAGGGGAAAACTATGTAGGTTGTCGCTATCTGACGGAAAATTTTTTGTTTTTTCAAATTCAGGCATGGATTTAAAGCTTCCATCTAACTCAAAAGATCTACCATGGTAACAGCAGGTTAATTTCTTTCCTTTACCAGGTCCCATAGCTACAATGTTCCCTCTATGAGTACATACATTCGTTAAACAATGCGCTTGATTATTATCGTCTCTTGTAAGAACAATAGGCTCAGTTAAAAATCCGTCCAAAAGTGTTTGAGGAGAGAAAGAATTATTAATTTTAATCTGTGAATTATCTCCAATAAATTGCCAAGATTTTAAAAATACATCATCTCTTATCTTATCAAAAATAGTTTGGCTTCTATAAAAGCTTGAAGGTAATGTTTTAGCTAGCGAAATATCAGAGTTAATATTGAATGTCTTTGACACAAATGTCTCAATATTTAGTTAAAATAAAAATCCAAATTTTAATCCTAAATGAGTAGTGCCATATTTATTAGCGATGCTAGGTTCAACAAAAGGTTGTCCAGCGGAAGTATTATTTAAAATAAAGGGAAGTGCTATTTCAAAATAGTTACTTCCAAGGCTAAAAGATTCTGTTACACCATCAGATTGTTGAATAGATACTGCGTCATAAATATTTTTTTCATTAGTAATATTTAATTTAATTCGAGGAATCATATAAAAGCTTGCTGAAGTTTCAATTTCTTTAAATACACCCAATTCTATTGAATAAAATTTTCCATAAAAATCTTGATCTAAATAGGTAAGCGCAGTACTACTATAATTAGTACTACCATAACGAAAACCTAAAGAAAGATTTACCGGAAGAGCTTGATCAAACAGTGTTTGATTTTCATTTAAATAGTATGTTAAGCCAAAAGAAAATCCTTTGTCACCCACTCCAGCATTTTCAGATCTAAAATTATCGACAAAATTAAAATTTTCATCTTCTGACAATACAGGTATTTCAGAATCAGCTTGGAAAAAAGTATAGGTATCTTTTCGGTCAAACAACGAATAACCATATTCAAAATCAACACCAAAAGTACCATCATAAATATATCCAACACCAAGCCCGTTACCATAACTATCTCTCAAAAATTTTCCTTCTCCAAAAAAGTCTACATTTTGATCATGCTTAAAAGAAACAGAAAAACCAGTGAAACCTTCAGGAACAATATGTGTCTGAGCACTTAAAAAAGAACAAGCAAGTACGACTATTGATAATATTTTTTTCATTAGAAAAATTTACTCATTGAATATGCTTTATAGAATTTATTTTTTATTTTTTTCAATGACTTCAACTAAGCGCTGATAAATAATGGAAGTTTGTCTAGGTGCTCCAATAAGAATATCTCTAATAATTCCTTCTTCGTCTACTATAAAATGCCCGGGTGAAACTGGGGTGAAATCATACATGAATGCTCTAGAAATAGATCCTTGCTCGTATTTAAATTCTGTGCGTTGTAAAAAATTTTTGATATCAGTTTTAGAATCAAAGCTTAGAGCAAGAAATTGAATATCTTCATTGCTGTATTTATCAACCAAATCATTCAAGTAAGGCATTTCTGCAATACAAGGCCCACAATTAATATACCAAAAATTAATAACTAATATTTTACCTCTATAATCAGCGAATGACTTAGTTGAACCATCTAGCATATTTAAATCTCCAGCAGGAAGAGGCTTATCTATCCATTGGTCATTAATTCTTTTATTAATAACAGCTCCTCTACCTCCTGAGCGCATTAATTTATTCTCTTCAATCAAATTTGCTATCACATCATCATCTACAAATCCTTTTAAATCATCATAATCTTGAAAAAGGATATATTCTGTATTATTATTTTCATTATCATAACGCTTTAAGGCTTGAACGCTTTCAAGGTTTTGAACAATACTGTCTTTTTCTGCTTCGGTTAAAAATTTACCCTGTGCATCTCGAAAAACAATTCCATTTTTGATTTGATTCCCAGACTGTGTGCTTTGTNCAACTTCAGATTTATTTTTTTTTGAATCTTCTGCAGCAGTATTCTGACATGCAAGCAAAGATATAGCTAATATAATTTGAAGTATTCTCATTTTTGACGATTGAAATATAATTTTAATATAAACAACATTGATATAATAATGCATACAATAGAAAACCAAATGAATATCTCTTCAAAATGATTCTTTATCCACAGTGCATTCCCAGATAATTCTTCTTTATTAATTAAATACATAGTATTTTTTCAAGCAAATTTAATCAATATTATGATAAAAACATTTACAATAACTGCCGGTATGATAATTTTCCTAGCAATAGGAACTGCGTTTTTATTGGTTGGATTTTCAGCTAAGAAATCAGATGATTCTTCGAAAAAATCTAAGGCTATTTCAAGTTTTTACGATTTAAAAGCTACATCAATTGATGGAGAAGAAATTTCATTTAAAAAATATAAGGGCAAGAAAGTATTAATTGTTAATACTGCCTCTAGCTGTGGATACACATATCAATATGAAGGTTTACAAAAACTTAATGATATTTATGGGAAAGACGTTGAAATTCTCGGTTTTCCTGCTAACGATTTCTTATTTCAAGAAAGAGGTTCAGACGCTGAGATAGCTGATTTTTGTGAAAAGAATTATGGAGTAACATTCCAAATGTTTTCAAAAATTACTACCAAAGGCAGGAACCAAAGTCCTGTGTATACCTGGTTAACAAACAAAGATTTGAACGGGTGGAATGAAAAAAAACCTACATGGAATTTTTGTAAATACTTAATAGATGAAAATGGAAATCTTGTTGAGTTTTTTGATAAATCTGTTAAGCCAATGTCTAAAGAAATTACTGAACTTCTTTAAGCGTACATCATTATTAGGCTGACAGCCATAATAATCATCCCAATAGTAACACCGATAATAGCATCGCTTGGTTCACCATAATCTTTTGCTACAGGTAATAATTCATTCAATGCAACATATACCATAATACCTGCACACAAAGCAAATGATATTCCAAACAAAGCTTCATTAAATACAGTTCTAAAAATTAAAAAACCAATCAATGCACCAACCGGCTCAGCAAAGCCAGATAAAAATGAAATAAAAAATGCTTTTTTCTTACTTTTAGTTGCGTAATAAATCGGAACTGATACAGCAATACCTTCCGGAATATTGTGAACCGCAATTGCTGATGCTAAAGTTAAACCAATCGCAGGATCATATACCGTAGCTGTAAAGGTTGCAAATCCTTCAGGAAAATTATGGATTGCCAGAGCTATGGCTGAAAAAACTCCTGCTTTAATTAATGATGATTCGTTTTTATTCTCCGATCTAGCAATGAAATCAGCAATTGACTGGTGATCAAATAATTGATCAATTAATAACATTAGCAATAATCCAACTACAAACCCTGTTACACTAATTAGCTTCCCAAAATTATGTCCATATATTAGCGACAAAGATTCAAATGATAATTGCATCATTTCCATAAATGAAACGTAAATCATTATTCCTGCCGATAATCCTAAAGCGATTGCTAAAAATCTTTTATTTGAAATTTTGGTAAAAAGAGCAATACCACTCCCAATACCCGTACTTAGCCCAGCAAATGTTGCTAAAGCAAAACCTAGATATATGTTGTTTAATTCCATAAGTTATTTAGTGTTCAATATAGCTAAAATTTTAATATCAGCCCTTATTATATTTGCTGCATCTGAAATTGGCAAAAGAGACTCTCTTCTAGGAGCAATTATAGTTTCGCTACCGATGATATCTCTTATTACAATCTCATGGCTTTATTTTGAGACAAAAGATGTAGACAAAATTATAGACTTTTCCTATGGGGTATTTGCTATGATAATGCCATCATTATCATTCTTTTTAACATTGCCTTACTTTCTGAAGAGAATTTCTTTTGCACCAAGCATGTTTCTTTCTATATCAGTTATGGTAGTATTATATTTTGCATTGAGCATGTTATATAAAAAAATTGGAGTGGATATTTAGATGAAAACGCTATTATTACTATTTATTATTTTTGCAAGTTTTATTAAAGGAGCTGACACTATGAAGACAGTAGAATCTGTTGACTTAGAACGATTTATGGGTAAATGGTTTGTAATTGCATTAGTACCGAACATGATTGAAAAAGGTGCTACGAATTCATCAGATACATATGTATTAAATAAAGATGGAACCATTGATATCACCTATGACGCTATCAAAGATGGCAAGCAAAGACAAATCAAACAGAAAGGGACTGTTGTTAATAAAACTTCTAATGCCGAATGGACTATTCAAATGAGAAAACCATTTGTTCCGTTTATGAAATTTCCTTTTAAAATAGTATATGTAGATAAAAACTATGAATTCATGGCAGTTGGTTATCCAAAAAATAGCATGGGATGGATTATGGGAAGATCTACAAAAGTCAGTGATGAAGATTACAAAAAAATTATGAGCGCTTTAGTTGAATTAGGATATACTGAAGAGCAATTTGAACTTGTAAAACACGATTAATGCTGATGCTCAATTCCTAGCAAATATAGCGCTAGGTACAATATTCCAACTAAGATTATTAACATTGCTGCAATCAAGTTAGTATTAAACTTACTATTCATTGAATTTAGCTTATCTGAGAATTGATCTTTAAATAATAAAAATAATGTCATTATACTAATTAATGTTAATGCAATTCCTAATACATAGATAAAAATCGATGAGTATAAAGTATAATTATCTTGTTGAAATTTATTTGCTGCAATTAATAAAACTGCAATTGCGGAAGGACATGGGATTAGCCCAGCAACCATTCCAGTTACAAATGGGCTTGCAAATTTTGTGTCATTAAAATGAAAATGCATTGGATCGTCACACTCTTCTTCATCTTCGTGCCTTGTTTCTTTAATAGATCTTAAAAATAAATATATGCCAAGGCAGATAATTAATATTGGACCGATTACTTCTAGAATTGGAAATAATTCTCCTCCAGCTTTTAATAAAAATGCAATAAACGAAAATAAAATAAAGTGTGTCAGAATTAATCCGCTTATAATTTTTAGTGAACCAATTGTTCTGATTGAACCTCCGCTTAAATAAGCAAGAATTAAAGTTTTACCATGCCCAGGCTCTAAAGCATGAAACATTCCTAGTACAAATATAACTGTATAGGTAAAATTGTTATTGAGTAATACTTCTAAACTTTCTATAAACTCATACATTGCTAGTCTTTCTTTGGTACAGGATCATATCCATTTCCACCCCATGGATTACACTTAATTATTCTTTTAAACGACATAAATAGTCCTTTAAATAGTCCCCATGTTTTTAAGGCATCTATGCTATACGCAGAGCAGGTTGGTTGATACCGACAATTCGATCCTAATAATGGAGAAATTAATGTTTGATAAAATTTTATTAAAATAATAAAAGGAAAGATTAATAATTTATTCATCTTTATTAAAATCTTTATAGAGCATGCTTGTTTGGATATCTTTATTGCCTTGATATTTTCCACTTTTATAAGGATCAACATCTCCTTCAACAGAATGGTAAAAAATTTGACAAATCTCTACCGATGGATAAATGATGATAGGCTGTACACAAAAGATTTCTAATGTCCAATACCCCTTAAAACCTACATCTCCAAACCCAGCAGTAACGTGTACAAAAAGCCCTAGCCTTCCAACAGAAGATCTTCCTTCTAGCATTGGAACAAGATTATGTGTTTCAGTGTACTCTATAGTTCTACCTAAGTATAATTTTCTACTTTCAAGTAATAACCCCTCTTCCGGAATTATAATTTTAGATGCAGTATTGTCTTCCCTCATATCTAAAGGGGTTTTATCATAAACCATTAATTCATTATGGAGCCTTAGGTTATAACTGTTCGGATTAACTTGCTCTTCCCTAAATGGATCGATAATGATATCCGAATCTTTTCTTTTTAAAATTTCTTTTCCTGATAAAATCATAATGTCTGTTCGAGGTTATATAATTTTTTTTAGGTTACAAAGTATTTTTTGTATCTTCCACTATGGATTTCTTATCATGGTGGCAAACTCTTCCTTCAAAAATGGACCCTATTCTTATATCGATTGGTCCTTTAACAATTTACTGGTACTCTATGATGTACTTGGTTGCATTTGGTGTTGTATACCTTCTATGTAGTCGACAAATCAAAAATAGCACTTTTACTAAAATCAATCTTGAGCAATTTGAAGACTTATTATCCTGGTGTTTTATTGGTTTGCTAATAGGTGCAAGATTTGGCTATGTATTCTTTTATAATTTTGAATATTATTTTTCCAATCCTCTAGAAATTCTTTTACCATTTAAATATTATAATGGCAATTGGGTTTTTACAGGGATAGCTGGCATGTCATACCACGGTGGAGTTCTTGGAGTGGTAACTGCAATTTGGTTGTTTAGCCGCAAAGTAAATCTTCATCTATTTGTTTTAGCCGATTTTTTAACAGCTGCAATCCCATTAGGATATTTTTTTGGTAGGATAGGTAATTTTATAAATGGGGAATTGTATGGTAGAACTACTGAATCGTCTATTGGAATGTACTTTCCAAATGCAGGAGATCAATTACTAAGGCACCCATCACAATTATATGAAGCATTATTTGAAGGTATTATCCTGTATGCCATAATTCGATTTTTCAGTAAACATAATAAGTTAGGATTTAACAGCGGATTGTATGTATTTGGATATGGCTTCTTTCGTTTTTGTATTGAATACTTTAGAGAGCCTGATGCTCACCTAGGATTTATATTTCTTAACCTTAGTATGGGTCAGTTGCTATGTATTGCAATGATGTTGAGCGGTATATATATCTGGTATGTTGGAAATCAAGAAAGTATTAAAGCTCAAACTTAAATGCAGGATCATCAATTGTCATTGTAGCTGACTGAACATTTCTTTGTCCATAAACGTTCATGATATTTTGCTGCTTTTCATACATATCCATAAAGATTGTATTTAGTACAGCAACATTGGCAGGAGATTTAAATTTCTCAATTTCTAAAAAAAATAAGGTAAAATCTCCGTCAACTTTTTTACCAAGATACTTCCAATAATGATCTTGAATAATAAAATTATCTGAAAGATAATCAATTAAAAAATCATCAATAGCATTGTCTTCTCTATCTGAACCAAGATTTGCTAAATTAAAATCTGCAGCTTTCAATAAAGCTTCGACATCATGAGAAAATGTCTGAATAGTCACCTCTAAATTCTTTTGGTTGTCACTCAAGCGCACTTCAGTAGTTGTCAAAAAGAACTGATGACTAAACGCTATTGTGTTTAGTAAAATTATTTGAAAAAATAATTTAAACATCTTTTCAACTGTAGTTATACTACTTGCCTTCTTGCTGCTTAGCTCTTTGCATTGGATTTGATCCGCCATACCAAGATGAACTATCATATTTATATATATCAAATAATGTAGGTTCATTTTTAGGTGGCCAATGATTATTGTCTCTAAAAGTATCTGCAGTTTCTCTAAATGGATCTAGCATAAAACTTACTACTTTCTTTTCAGTCTTAAATACTTTTGATACCTCAGGTCTATTAAATCTCCAAATTTCAACTGGAACTCTTACAACATCTGTGGAGCCATCTTCAAAAGTCATTTCAATAATTAATGGCATTACTAATCCACCAATATTTTTGAATTTAATTTTATAGAAGTGATCATCGCGCTGAGCTAGTTTTCTTTCATTGTCAGATAATTCATCCATTAGCTCTTCATACTTGCTCTTCCCGCTCATTTTTTCCATGATCTTGGCTTTCATTTCATCTGAAAGGTCAGCATCATTAAGCATGGTTTCATATTTTCTGCGATCGCTAGCATCCGTAATGTCTGCAAACTCATCATATGAATCATAGAAATCTCTTGTCTTAGGATCTTTATCAGTAACAGTTTGTTTAATATCTTTCTCATCTAACATTGCAGCATAGTACTTTTTACCTTCTTTATCTTTCTTCTCTGCTGCTCTTTTATTTGTAGGGTCAAGCTCTAACTGGAACCATTCAACCTCTTCAATGGATAAATCTACATGGTCATTGGTAAAAAACCATCCTCTCCAAAACCAATCTAAATCAACTCCAGATGCATTTTCCATTATTCTGAAAAAGTCAGATGGTGTTGGGTGTTTAAACATCCATGTTCTGGAATATTCTTTAAATGCAAAATCAAACAATTCTCTACCCATAATAGTGTCTCTTAAAATATTTAGCGCAACGGTAGGTTTCCCGTAAGCATTCGCACCAAATTGATAGATCGATTCAGAGTTTGTCATAATTGGCATAATATTTGATTTATCTCCTCGCATGTATCTAACAATGTAGTCTTGATTATTTCTTGGGTGAAATAGCTCAGAATCCCAAGCTCTACCAGCTAGATCATCCATGAATGAGTTTAGCCCTTCATCCATCCAAGTCCATTGTCTTTCATCTGAGTTAACAATCATCGGGAACCAAAAGTGTCCAACTTCATGTATAATAACTCCAATTAATCCTCTTTTTGTTCTTTCAGAATATGTACCATCTTCTTCAGGACGATATCCATTAAATGAGACCATAGGATATTCCATCCCCATACGATCAATGTGTGCTGAAATAGCAACAGGGTATGGATAATCAAATGTATACTTTGAATAAAAATCAACGGTGTGTGCCACAGCTTTTGTGGAATATTGTCCCCATAGAGGATTTGCTTCATTAGGATAGTAGGACATAGCCATCACCGTCTTGTCGCCTACTTCAACTCCCATTGCATCCCATATATATCTTCTGGAAGCAGCAAACGCATAGTCTCTGACATTTTCTGCTTTAAAGTGCCATGTTTTTTGTCTGCTTGTTTTTGTTTCTAGATTTTCTAATGCCTCATCTACAGTAACAATCAACACTGGCTCTTTTGATTTCTTTGCTTTTTCAAGCCTTGTAATCTGTTCTTCAGAAAGAACTTCATCAGCATTTTGCAATGCTCCAGTTGCACCAACAACAAAATCTTCTGGGACTGTAATTTTTACGTCATAGTCTCCAAAGATTAATGTGAATTCTCCACGACCTAAAAATTGCTTATTTTGCCAGCCATATACATCGTTATACATACACATTCTTGGAAAGAACTGTGCAATAGTATAGATATAGTTGTCGTCTTCTTCAAAATGTTCGTACCCCGATCTTCCACCATCTCTTATATGGTCATTAATATTATACCACCACTTAATTTTAAATTTATAGGTTTCTCCAGGCTGAATTGGCTCTGGAACATCAATACGCATCATTGTTTTATTAATAGTATAGGGAACATTTTTATTTTTTTCGTCTTTTACATATTGAATTTTGAAACCGCCATCAAAATCCCTATAAAAGTTTTCTAATGTTCTAGATGATACGGTACTTCCAATGACCATCTTCTCATTACCACGCTGTGCAGATAAATCACCTGTAGATTGTATTTTGTAGGAGTCTGAATCTAATGCTCTAACATTTTGTGTTAACTCCATCCATAAATAGTTTAGCGCATCAGGTGAATTGTTATAAAAGGTTACAGTTTCTTCCCCGTAAAGTCTTTGCTTATTATCATCAATTCGAAGCTTCATATCATAGTCGGCTCTTACTTGCCAATATTCGTGACCTGGATATCCAGCTGCCGTACGATAAGTATTTGGTGTAGTTATATCTTCATTTAATTGCTTAAAGCGATCTAAATTAATTTGATATGAATTGAAATGTTTGTTTTCTTCAATTTCAACTGCATTTTGAGCAAAAGTAAAAGATAATAAAAAAATGGTTATAACGGTTTTCTTAAACATAATTATTTCTCCTAAAATTGAGTGAACTATCAATGTAAGCAGCAAATAATGATGTTGTAAATAAAAAAAAGATGTTATCTTTAAAGCGTTAAGGAGAGAATTATGATAAAAAAAGTACTTTTCATACAAAATCGAACCGCTATTAAGCGTTCCAATTTCTTTGATCATTGGGAAAATATTCACGCCCCACATATGGTAAAAGTGTTAAAACCATTAAAATATGTTTTAACTTTTTTTGAAGAAGATATTGAAAATGGATGCTGTGGCATGGCAGAGTTATGGTACAATACTGAAGCTGAATATCAAGAAGCTATGGAGCGTAGAAAAACAGAATATGGCTCATCTGATAATTGGCATGATGTAGCAAAAGCTTGGCCCGACCCTGATCGATATGAGTATACAGGCAGAGAAATCAAAATAGTTGATAACACATAAAAGTATGTCAGCAAAAAAACTCTATCTCATCGGCATGGTAGGTTTTTTTATTTTTTATGTCGGTCTTTTTCTTAGACAACCCTCTATTTCATTTCAAGAAGGAGATATTTTTTTTCAAGATCTTGACTGTGGACCACCATGCGAAGCAATCGAAGCTGTTACTCAGGGATATAATGGCTCTCAACTATCTCACTGTGCTATTGTAACTGCTGTTGGTTCAACTTATCAAGAAACTATTCTTACAGAAGCTATTGGAGATTATGTTATTGAAACCACTTTAGAAGAGTTTTTAAATCGTAGTGACAAGGTGATAGTAGGACGTTTAAAAAATGATTACCAGTATATGATTAATGATACTGTAGAGCATATATCTACTAATCTCCTTGGTAAAAAATATGACTTTATTTTTGATTTAACTGATGATACTTATTATTGTTCTGAAATTATCTACGAAGGACTAAAAATAGCTGATGATACGCAAGAAATTCTTGCTTTAAATCCAATGACATTTAACGAACCAGGTACAAATGAACCATTTAAACATTGGATAGATTACTATAATGAATTAAATCATCCTATTCCAGAAGGTGAATTAGGTTTAAATCCTGGTGGAATGTCACGCTCAGAAGCTATTGATATCATTTATATGTTTGAAAAACCATCTGGCTATAGACAATGATACCATCAAGTTATCCAGAATTTCTAACCCACCATTATCTAATAACTATTGTAATGATCATAGTATGGATTGCAACATATTGGTTCGGGAAAAAAGCTAACGAACATCAAATACAATACTTTACAGCATTTCTTATTATTGTATCTTTATTACAAGAGATAGTTGATTATATCTTAAGAATAAATGGAGCTGAAGCTGGATTATATGATTTTAGATTGACCAAAGAAATGCCATTACAGCCATGTCACTTTGCATATTTTGCGAGTATAGTTGCCTTATGGAATAAAAATATTCACTTTTTTTACGTAGCATATTTTTTTGGAATGTCTGGAGCTTTTATGGGCATAATTACTCCAGGAGATGGAGGCATCTATAATATTGCTTCTAATCTTACTGCTCATTTTCAGCATTCTTTAATTATTGTGAATTTAATGTGGTGTATTAGTGCACTAAAGATGAGAGCCACTAAGCAATCGATTCTATTTGCATTGCTTATTTTAAATATACTTATCATACCTGTAGGGACTTATAACTATTTTACGGGTGAAAATTTCTTTTTTCTTACACAAGCACCGGTTACAATTGTTTATAATCCTATTTTTCCAATATCAACTTGGCCTTGGTATATTTTATGGATTGAAATGATTTTTATTCCTTATTGCTATCTGTTTTACTTGCCAATAAGAAAAGATTAAATTGTTGCAATAGTTTTAAGGTATAAGCAATCTTCACAATTTGAATCATTTAGTTCTGGAATCTCATCTTGTTGAAGACAATCGTACATTTGCTTAACCATTGGACTTATCCAGCTTGTATCTAATTCAAATGGAACCAAAGTTCTTCTAAAATGCATTTTTTTTCCTAGATGGGGGCGTGATGCTTCTCCATTATAATACATTAAGTACCCTTTGGTAGAAACTTCAAAACCATTTTTTTGCAATAACCAACTATAGATTTCTAGTTGTCTTTTATATGACTCCCCATTATTATAAACATTTGCAGAAGAAAGAATGTCCGCTGCCTTTGCGGTAGCTTTAAAATCAATGACAACTAACTTACCGTCGCCATCAACCATAATATCATCCACTCCACCATAGAGCAAAAAATTATGCTCTGTATCTTTATATTGAATTCCAGTGAAGGCATTTTGCCACTTCTCAATATCATCATGCTTAAATGGTTTAATATCTAATCCATTTTCAATAAAAATGCCATGTGGTCTGTCTTTAGCTCGACATATATCCATCTCTTTTTTTAACAATGCATCAACTGCGCTGTTGATTGCCCAACCTGGCATAGGAGGCTTTCTTAAGCCAAGCTTAGCATCTTTGTAAAAGCAAGTAGAGCAATTAAAGAATAATTCGATTTTTGATCGACTAATTTTGAATGTTTTTTCTGGGTTGTAACGCCATTTTTCACCAACAATTGGGTTATATCCGTAACCCATATTTTAATCTACTTCTAGTGGATCGAAGTCACCAGACCATGCTAAACATCTTTGTTCATCTTTAGCAATCTTAGAGATTTTTTTGATATCTTCTCTTGAAATTTCAAAATGATTTAAATCTAAATTTTCTTTTAATCTATCATATTTGACAGATTTTGGTAGAACTGGGTATCCAAGCTGAATCGCCCATTTTAAAAATAGTTGAGGAACAGTTACATTATAATTATCAGCAATATCTTGACATGGCATGTCTCCACTTTTCATATCTTCAGGCTTTCCATTCCATTGAGATCCTGCTCTCCAATTTGGGATTGGAGCTAATGTAGAGTAAGCAATAGGTAAAATTTCATGCTTGTCCATATATTGTGCTAGCTCATTTGAAATAACATGCCAAGGATGAATTTCAATTTGATTGGCAGATGGCATTTCTAGATTAGCGCCTTCAATTTCCTCGATGTGTTTAACATTATAGTTTGAAACTCCTACATGTTTTACTTTGCCCTGTTTTTTTAATTCTAGCATAGCTTCCCATAACTCTAAACGATTTTCTTTTGCAAAAGGATTATGAATTAAGTATAAATCAATTTCATCTATTTGCAAAAACTTGAGGCTTTGTTCGCATGCTTCAATAGCACCTTTAAACGTTTGAAATGGCTCTTCTTGGCCAAACATACCTGGCCACATTTTAGTGGTTAGATACATCTCATTCCTTGAAATACCTGATGCTTTTAAGGCATTTCCAATTCCTTCTTCATTGCGATACACTTGTGCAGTATCAATATGTTTATAGCCTAATGAAATGGAATTTTTAACAATGCCTTCCACCTCATCGTTAGGGATAAGCCATGTTCCAAGACCAATCATTGGTATATCTATTTTATTCATAATAGTATTATACGATTTTTTTTCAGAAATATTCCATCTTTTTTGAAGGGTGGTATTTCCTTTAATATGTCTGGGTTCGTATGGACACATTCTACATCCGTTTCCACAACACTCTTTTTGACTGATTAAAAATTGAGAAGAAAGCATTTATATTTATTTTTTGTAAAAAGAATGGATTTCATTTTTAAGAATTGGAACAACATCTTCCATTGTTTCTACAATTCTGATTTGGTTCATATCTTTCTTATCAATTAATTCTTTTCTCAGAGGATTTTCCTTCATCCATTCAATTAAACCTTCCCACATTCCGCCGACTAAAATAATTGGTCTTTCTTTTATATGGCCAACTTGAATCAACTGCCAAGCAAAAAAAAGTTCTAGTAAGGTACCGATTCCTCCAGGGGTTACTACAACTGCATGACTTATGCGCATAAATTCATCAAGCCTAGATGAAAATTTCTTATGAAAAAATTTAATATCTAGATGAGCATTAAAATCTGTTTCAAAAGGAAGGTCAATTCTTATACCAAATGACTTCGTTTTTTTACTTCCTTCTTTTGCACCGGCATTTGCCGCTTCCATTAAACCAGGACCGCCGCCAGTAACAATATCAGCGCCGTTTTGAGCTAAACTTTTTGCAAGATTATATACACTTTTATATTCCGGTGTATTTTCTTTAATTCTTGCAGAACCAAAAATAGCCACCCTATAATAATCGGTGCCAATTTCAGTTACAAGATCATCCAAATCAGCTACAATATCATTTAATTCTTGAATTTGCTTGGACAGAAATTTTCGTACTTTTTCTTGTTTTACTTTCATAAGAGGCATAGCAATATATATATAATAAAATCAATCTACAATTTCATCCCAACCACTTTGCCATTTATTTTTATTCTTGAGATCTTCAAAAGAAACTTCAATTCTAATTTTTTTGGCACAAACTGCAAACATTTCGACAAATTGTTTTTTTTTATTGATATTTAATACTTCGTAATGACGCCAATTTCGGATTTTAGTAACAGCAGTCCACTTTGAATGTTCTAACTTTTTCATATTATAAAAAAGTAACAGCAAGCTATGATTTATATTTATCAGTTAATGCAATTTCAATCAACTGTCCTTGGAATTGTCCATTATAAATATTGTCGGCCATCCACTCTTTTTCAATGTCGATTTCTTCATTTAGTACTTTTTTCCACCAGTATCTCTTTTCTGGATTCCAACGATATCTTCTTGATTTTAAAAGATCTTTTGTTTCAAATGGACTATTTACAGCAGCAATTGTATAACTTGGTTTTTTTGCATTTGCTAACAATTCCACTGATGCCTTATTTAACCCTTCAACATCTATTGTTACTAAGTGAATAAGTGCATCTACGTCTGACATAGCTCGATGAGATTCATAATAAAATCCATGCCAAATACATAAAATTTCTTGACCTCTAGCGCCAAACCCTCTTTGAGGCCAATTAATATCATTTACGGAACATACCCACACCTTATCTTTTGAAAGCGGTAAATATCTATCCATAAAAGCGCGATCAAAACTAGCATTGTGTGCAACAATTATATCTGCATGATTAATCAAGTTAGAAATGTAATCCCAATCTAAACAATGTCCTGCTACGTCTTCATTGGTAATTCCTGTTACTCTGGTGATTTCTGGAGCAATATTTTCTTCTGGATCATTAAACGATTGATATTTATCAATAATACCTATTAGCTCTCCATTGTTTTTATCGATTGCAGTCAACTTCCCAGCAAATTCAATAATCTTACATGTCTCTTTGTTTAGGCCTGTCGTTTCAAGATCTAAGAAGCAAACTTTTACAGCATCATCATTGTGATAACCATCATCTAAATCAATAAAATCATCACCATTAAATTTATAAAGCTCGATTTTTTGGTTGTCGGAAATTGTCTTTTTTAAAAATGTCATAATTCAATCTACAAAAAAGGAAGTTTCTTCAAAAGAAGAGACTTTTTGAACATT
>JGI20158J14315_10000437_pt1 | contig 30893 bp, 36 predicted proteins | sample COG_08_FD_14315 | JGI IMG/M metagenome (IMG submission 14315)
ATGGGTGTTCAGATGTCTAAAGTTGCAATCAATAAAGGAAGAAATGCAGATCTTGATACTGGTCTTTCTATTGAACTCCTTGCTTGGAGAAATTGCTTTACGCATCCTGATCGCCAAGAACGAATGACTGCATTTGTAAATAAATCCAAAAAGTAAGCTATTTCAGTCTCTTTTTTATTTTTATTATTTATCGAGCCTACTGTATTACTAGTATGTTGGTGGGGAAAAGCTTATTATAATTTAAAATGGATTTTTGATCATAATGGCAACTGAACAAACACAAAAAATGGTTACAGTTACTGCAAAAGCAGCTGAGAAAATTCATGAATTCATGAAAGAAGAAGCCGAATCCCCTGAATACTTACGAGTATATGTTCAAGGTGGAGGTTGTTCTGGATTATCTTATGGAATGGGCTTTGAAAAAGCACCAGAAGAAGATGATTTAGTTCTTGAAGAAAATGGAGTTAAACTCTTAGTTGATAGCTACAGTGTTGATCATTTACAAGGTGCAAACGTTGACTATATTGAAAGCCTAATGGGTTCTGGATTTAAAATTAACAATCCAAATGTTACAAAATCCTGTTCTTGTGGTCACTCATTTAGTACCGAATAAACTAGTATCATTATTTTCATTTTTTAATTTCATTAGCGTTTGCTATATCTCATATTTTTCGATACCCTCATATATCGCAGAATAGGATTCCAGGATATAATGATAAAGGAGATGAAGAGTATATGCCTCAATCAGGAATTGTCAAATATCACGTTAAACTTTCCTACGAAGTTGATGGACTCGTTGAACGAGCAGATATAATCGGCGCCATTTTTGGCCAAACAGAAGGACTGTTAGGCCCAGAGATGAACCTGAATGAACTGCAACGAGTTTCAAAAGTAGGACGTATTGAAGTTATTGCTAAATCTACATCTAATACTACAAGCGGAAATGCTGTAATTCCTATGAGTACTGATATTGATACTTGCGCATTGATTGCAGCAGGTATAGAAAGTATTGATAAAGTTGGTCCATTTGATTGTAAATTTACTTTAGATGCAATTGATGATGTACGTGCTGCAAAGAAAGATGATATTGTAAGACGTGCAAAAGAAATTAAACAAAAATGGGCAACAAAAACTGTTAGTGAAGGTGAAACAATGTTAAATGATGTTCATCAAGGTGATTCTGGTAAACTATCTACATATGGACCATCAAAATTAACTTGCAGTTCTGGAGTGTTTAATTCAAAATGGATAATTTTAGTTGAAGGTAGAGCTGATGTTATCAATCTTTTAAGAGCTGGATATGATAATGTTCTTGCAATTGAAGGTGCAAAAATTGATGAATCAATTAAAGAATTATGCTCTGAAAAAGATACTGTTGTTGCTTTCATCGATGGAGATAGAGCAGGTGGATTTATTCTTAAAGAATTAAAATCAGTTGTTACACTTGATTATGAATTACAAGCAGATACCGGTGTTGAAGTAGAAGAGTTAACTCCTCAAAGATTAAGCGAAATTTTACAACCTATTGCTGATGAAATTAAAAATGGTAAACCTGCACCAAAACTCAACAGTGAAGATGACAAATCTATTGCAGACGTAGCTTCCAAAATTTTCCCTAATCTTAATGAAACTTTAGAAGCTGTTGCATTAGATGGTGATCAAAATGAAATTTTCAAAGTTCCAATTAGCGAAGTAGTTAGCAAACTATCATCTCAATCTGGAATCAAATACCTCCTACTAGATGGAATTATCACAAAGCGACTATTGGAAGGAGCAAAAAATGCTGGAATTGAATGTGTAGTTGGACACAGAGTTGCAAAATTATCTAACTCTGATGGTATGACTCTTAAGACATTTGCTGATTTAGGCGTATCTTAGGATTTTAGATGACTGAACTAAAAATTCAGCACCTCTTAACTCTCTCCTACCTGTTATCTAAAGGAGCAAAATATAATTTTGTTAGTATTACTACGTCCTCTTTGGGAAAAAATATTCATAAATCACAACAAGCTGCGTCTAAACATTTACTTGAATTAGAGCAAAATAAATTCATCACTAGAATAATTAGTGGAAGAAATTTATCTGTAAAAATTACAAGTAAGGGATTTTCTGAAATGGTGAAACTGTCATCTATTTTACAAAAGAGTTTAGATTCTTCTCCATCCTCAGTTGATCTTAAAGGTACTTTGGTTTCGGGAATGGGTGAAGGTGCATATTACATGGGATTAAAGGGATACACAAAACAATTCATATCTAAAATTGGATATGTTCCATTTCCTGGTACTTTGAATGTTAGATTGGATAAAAAAATTCATCAAGAATCTATTAAACAATTTGAAACTTTAGATGGCATTAAAATTAAAAGTTTTTCTGATGGTAAGAGAACATATGGCTGGGTGAAATGTTTTCCAGCTAAACTGAATAATTCTATTAATTGTCAATTAATAATACTTGAACGTACTCATCATGATGATTCTGTAATTGAATTAATTTCTAAAACATGTTTACGTAAAAATGCTAAATTAAAAGATGGTTCAAAAGTTTCAATAAAAATTGTAATTGATTCTTAAATACCGTGAATTGATTCCCCATACTCTTTTTCTATTTTAGAACTAGAGCTTTCAGGAATTGGTGATTGTAATCTAGCAACTTTTGCATCAAGTTTTATTTTTTTACATCCTTCTGTAATGTATTGTTCTTGATGGATCTGATCATAACCTAATGCAATAATTTGTGGTTTTACTAGATTCACTGTTTTAAAAATATCATTTTCTTGGCCTATCAAGCACAAATCAACTACTGCTAATGAATTAACTAATTCTTGTCTTTGTTCTTGACTGTGAATTGGTCTTCGTTTTTTCATTTTAACTGCTGTATTGTCAGTTGCTACTACCACTACTAGTACATCTCCTAACGCTTTTGCTGCATTTAATGTGGAAATGTGACCTGGATGAATGATGTCAAAAACACCACCTGCTAGTACTATGTGAATTGAATCTCTTCCCATTTCGGTCAGTGTTATTTGATCCTCGTTAACCAAATTTTTTTCTATTAATTTACTAATTTCCTCTTTAATTTGTTCATCAGAAAACATAGTTTTTTCCTTGATTGACTTTATTGGTAATTTTCCATTAATTTGGGATACATACATTGTTGAGAGTATTGTTTTTTCTATTAATTCCAATATTTTTTCTTATCCTTGACCCACTCTTTAATTTATTGATAATTTTACATTTTAAATTCAAGGCCTTTTGCCAATCTTAATGCATCAACTAGTCCATCAGCATACCCTATACTCAAAATTGCATTTTCGTCTCGACCTTCAGATAGAAATATCTCTGCCTGATCAATATATCGTTCTGCATTATCTAAAATTACTTCAAATTCTTTTTGATTTTTATAATATGGTATGATTTCTTCAAGAGCTTCTCTTACCATGGGAACATATTTTTCCATCATTTGTTTTGAAATTTTTTCTGTTTTTTCCGAATTATCAAATGGTTCATCTATACATTGACCAAATAATTTTAATGCATCTGATTCTGTAAAATGCAATCTACCTGGAATGATTACTGTATGTGGTGGTTTTCCAAAATCTGTTTGTGCTAGACTGGATAATTTACCTGAAACTATTGTCTGATCCTTAAAACCAATTCTTGAAGCGACAATGGCATAACTTGATTCTGTGAGCACTTTTCTTCCTTGACCTTCTTCTGTTTCTAGTAATTCCTTTAGTGCATCCTTAGGATCTAAGAAAAAATCTTTGTTTTGATTATATTCTAATAATAATACTGTGTGATTACCTTCTATGATATTTTTATAAATTATGTAGTATGGATATGTGAGTGATTTCATTTCACTCATTATAGTTGCAATTTTTCCAACTTTGTAAAAATGTAAACCACATTCTCCTATCATAGATGTAAGTGATGATGATGCATGTATGGAACGTGTCTCTATTTTTAATTCAATTGCTCTTGTTCGTAATTCAATATGTGTTGTTGCAATATATGGATCACCGTATGCTAGTAGGACCACATTTTTTTCTTTTGATTTTTCTAAAATTTCCTTACCGTCTTCTACTAACCATCTTTTTGCCGGTATGAATTCTCCTTTGATTGCATTTTGAATTTTATCTACATCTGATTTTCCAATGGGACTGGTAAATTGTTCTAGATATACAATATCTGCTTTTGATATTGCCTCTAACCCTTCAATTGGAATAGACTCGAAGCCTGAAATTCCTAATCCTACAAACGATAACATTATTGCAATTTTTTATCATGTAGTCTTTTTAAATGCTGTAGAGTTGCTTTGAGAATTTCTATGCCTTTAAGATACTCCGTAATTGATACTTTTTCATCTATTGTATGGGCTTCATGTGGATCTCCTGGACCATATGTTACAACTGGAATTTCCCACTGATTGCCTAAAACATTCATGTCTCCTGTACCTGTTTTTCTAATTAAAGTTGGTCTTGATTTTTCTACTTGCATGATTCCTAATGTGAATGCCCTAACTAGAGATGAATTGTGTGGTGCTTCAAATGGTTCAGTTTCATCTAAAATTGAATAAAATGCTTCTACCTCTCTTTTTTGGGCAATTTCTTTAACTAATGTTGCAATTTTTTGTTCAATGTCTTTACAATTCATATCAACTGGAATTCTAATGTCAAAAAGAGTTTCACATTCTTTTGGTGTGATATTGTGACTTGTTCCTCCTTTAATTTCAGTCATTGTTGCAGTTAACAACATTCCTTTTGTTTTCCCTTCTTGATTTGATTCTAGTTTTTCTTTTAATTCTTTTACAAATATTATTGATTCTTCAATTGCATTTTTTGAAAGCCATGGGGCACTTGCATGTGAACTATCTGGAACACTAATTTTTAGATTAATTGCTAATCTGCCTTTGTATGCAATTGTAACTTGTTTGATTCCACTTGGCTCACCGAATACTGCATAATCAATATCCATTTCTTTTTTTACAATATTTTTAATTCCTATTGCATTTCCTTCTTCATCAACTGCTCCTACAAAAGTAACTGTACCTTGATTTTTCTCAATTGATGCTGCAGCAAATAACATTGCCATTAATGGTGCTTTTGCATCTGATGCTCCACGACCATATAGTGAATCTCCTTCTGTTCTAACTTTCACTTTTCCTGGAACTACATCCATGTGACCACATAACATAATTTTTGGTGATCCTGATCCTTTTTTTGCAATAACATTTCCTACCTCATCAATTTGTATATCTTCAAATCCTAAATCATCGCATTTATCTGCTAAAAATTCTGCCATTGGTTTTTCACTAAGTGATGGTGTGTAAAGTCTAAGTGCTTTCTCTAACATCTTTGTTGCAAATCTTGGTGTAACTGTAAAATGATTGTCCAATTTTATCTTTCTACTTTCATTGCATAATCCAGCATTAGAGCAGGTATGTCGACATCACATACCCTTACAGTATTTTTGTACTCTGTTGTATTGTTAACTTCATGAACCACTAATCCTTTTTCTTCACTTTCCATTAAATCTACTCCTACGATATCCCCTTGAACTGCATTTTTTGCTTTGATACACATTTCTTCCATTTCTTGTGTTACTTTACATGGTTCAGCAGTTCCACCTAATGCCATATTTGTTTTCCAATGTTCTGATTTTCTATAAATTGCAGCAACTATTTTATCTCCTACCATGATTGCTCTAATGTCTCTTGGAGGTCTTTTTACAAATTCTTCTAAATAATGGATTTGATAAATTGGATACATTGTTTCCCTACTTTCAATAATACCTTCAGCAGAATCTTTGTCGTTTAATTTTGAAATTAATCTTCCCCAACTACCAACTGTTGGTTTGATCACTCTTGGATATCCACCTGTTTCTAGTGCTTCTAATGCTGCATCCTTTGAAAATGCAACCGTTGCATCTGGTGTTGGAACTCCTAATTTTTTCAGTAACATATGTGTAAATAATTTATTTCCTGCAAAGACACCTGTATTTAGACAATTGATTACTTTAACTCCTAATCCTTCAAGAGCTGCTGTAGAATGTAAATTTCTATAGTAACTAACACATCGTTGAATAACTACTCCGTAATCTTCAGGTTTTTTTTCTAAATCTAAAGCTAGTTTTTTACAATCAACCATCTGTATGTTGATGTCTTTTTTTTTACCTGCTTCTAGTAGAGCTTTTTCTTCCCAACGTATGGAATCGTAAAGAATTGTAACATCAGGATTCACTGGCCCCAATCCTCGCCAACTGTTTGAGCAGGCTTTAGATCAAAACCATCTGAACCTTTTGCTAATTCAAAACTTGCGCCACATTCGGGACATGTTACAATTTCTCCTTCAAGTGCATCACTTGGTATTGAGATATCTGCATCACATTCTTCGCATTTTGACATAATTCTTATTCATTTCTCCTCTTTATTTATCTTCAATAATCTTTTTTTCGAGTCTATCTTCAAGTGGGATTTCTATTAGATCTCCCATTCTAAGATTTTTTAGCCCTGATGCAACTGCTTTTGCACCTACGTCGTCTTTTTCTAATCCTAATAATGACATCAAATAAGCTGCACCTGTTTTTCCTGCTAATTCTCCAAATACAATTCGTCTCCTATTTCCTACAGCTCTTGGTGGGATTGGCTCATATGCTGCTGGATTGCGTAGAATTGCTGCAAGGTGTGTGCCTGCTTTGTGTTTGTATGCAGCTGCACCGACAATTGGTTTTGAATCATACGGTTTGATTTCTGTATAATCTTCAATTAGTTTTGATAAATCCAATAGCATATCTAATCTAAAATCATTTGGTGATTTGTACAAGTAAGTCAATGCGACTGCTACTTCTGCAAGTGGTGGAATTCCTGTTCTTTCACCAATTCCATCAATAGTTGTATGAATTTGATCAACCCCTGCATCACAAGCTGAAAATGCATTTGCAACAGCAAATCCTATATCATTATGTACATGTGCATCTAATGGTACATCTACTACTTCTCTAACTTTTTTTACAAAGTTAAACATTCCAACTGGACGTAAAATTCCCACTGTGTCTGGTAGACTGATTCTATCTACTCCTGCTTTTTCAATTGCTTTACAAACTTTAAGTAAAAATTCTGGTTCTGCTCTGCTACCATCTTCTACTGTAAATCTAATTTTTAATCCATGTGATTTTGCATATTCTACAGTCTCTACAGCTCTTTCTAATGCTTCTTCTCTTGATATTCGAAGTTTATCTTTAAGATGTATGTCTGAAATTCCTAAATATGCTGCACACCATTTTGCATCACAATCTAATGAAATATCGATGTCTTGTTTAAGTGCACGACCATGTGAAACTATGTCTGCTGTTAATCCTTGTTTGATAATTGTTTTAGTTGCTTCTTGATGATCTTTAGAGACTACTGGAGAAATTTCAATTTGATCAACTCCAAAATAATCTAACATCCATGCAATCTGAATTCTTTGTTTATTTGTAAATGAAACACCTGGATGTTGTTCACCTTCTCTTAAAGTACTATCTAATACTCTAATTTTTTTTGGATTTTTTTCATATGCATTGTAGATATTTGCATAGTGATTCGGATCTTTCATTACTAAATTCGTTGAACAAAATTGATGATATAAACATATTCGTACTATTTTCGTTGGAAATATTTTTAATTGATCCTAAATTAGTTTTGAATTAAATTTTTGAAACGAAACTCGTTTTACGCAACTTTTCTTAAAATTATTACAGTATTGGTATCTACTACTCCGGAAATTTTTCTTAAAGCATCAATACTATTATTAATTTCTGCAATACTTGAACCACTCATTATTGTTGTAATATCGTATTGTCCTGTTATTTCATAAACTGTTTTTACTCCTTCTAGTTTAGCAAGTTTTGCTGAAACTTTTGATGTATCTGTAGCAGAATCAACTGATACTAAAACAATTGCACTTGTAACATTATCTTCTCCAATTTCAATTGTAAATTTACTAATTGTTTTACTGTCTACTAAATTTTTAACTCTTCGTCTAACTGCTGATTCTGAAAGTTTGAGTTTTTTTCCAATATCTACAAATGATTCTCTTGAATCTTCTTTAAGATACCCTATTATTTTTTCGTCTATTTTGTCCTTATACATTTCTCTTTTCTTCCTCTTTAGTTAATACAACATCTAAAGCATGTAAAACTTTTGTTACATCCTCTTCTTTAATTACTAAAGGTGGTAATATTCTGAGAATATTTCGTCCTGAATACAACATTAAAACACCTTCTTCAATTAATCCCATCAAAATATCTTTTACTTCGAATTTCATTTCAACTCCAATCATTAGTCCTTTTCCTCTTACTTCTCTAATCATTGTGTGTTTTTCTTTTAATTTTTCTAATCCTTCTCTAAAAATTTCTCCCATTTTTTTGGAATTCTCAATTAATCCATCTTCTGTTAATGATGTTAGTGCTGCAATTCCTGCTGCACAAGATATTGGATTACCTCCAAATGTTGATGAGTGTTCTCCTTTACTTATGGCAGCTAAAATGCCTGGTTTAACTAATGTGGCCCCCATTGGTACTCCTCCTGCAATTCCTTTTGCCAAACATAAGATATCTGGTACTGTATTCCAATGTTCACCTGCCCATAATCGTCCTGTTCTTCCTAATCCTGCTTGAATTTCGTCAAAAACTAATAAGATTCCTTTTTCATCACATAATTTTCTGACTTCTTGTAAAAATCCGTCTGGGGCAACTACAATACCACTTTCACCTTGAATTGGTTCTAAAATAATTAAAGCTGTATCTTCATCAATTGCAGAACGTAGTGAATCCATATCTCCAAATGATGCAAAAGTAACTTTTTCAACTAATGGTGCAAATGCTTTTCTATATTTTGGATTAAATGTTAATGACAATGCTCCAAATGATTTTCCATGATATGATCCTTTCATTGCAACCATTCCTTTCTTTCCAGTAAACTTTCTTGCAAATTTCATTGCAGCTTCAACGGCTTCTGCACCACTATTGTTTAGATGTACTTGTGTTAATCCTTCGGGAGCTATGTCGATAAGTTTTTTCAAAAATCCTTCCCGTGTTTTATTGTATAATGAACTATGTACTGTAATTATTTTATCAACTTGTTCTTTTATTGCCTTGTTAACTCTTTGATTTTGATGTCCAACTAATGCGACACCATATCCTCCCATACAATCGATATACTCTTTTCCTTCTATGTCCCATACATGTGCATCCACACCTTTTTCAATTGTAACTGGAAACCTCTGATAGAGATTACCCATATGTTGATCTTCACTCATGTTCAATCACCGTACAATTATCGTGTGCAATAGCTGTTGAAATAGGATTCTCTTTTTGACCATTTGCAATAAAAGCTTGTTTTACACCCATATCTAGTGCTTCAGTTGAAGCTAAAATCTTTTTTTCCATGCCTGGACCTATTTTAGGTCTAATTTCTTTTGCTTCAGCTAATGTTAATTTTGGAACAACTTTATCATCCATTAACAGTCCGTCTACGTTTGTTATGAATAATACTTTGTCACTTTTTACACTTCCAGCCACATATGCCGCAGCCCTGTCTCCATCTATGTTAAGAAATTCTGATTCCTCACTAATTGCAATTGGAGAGATAACTGGTGTTAGTCCTTTTTCTAACAATGATTTAATAAATTCTGAATTTACATTCTTAATTTTTCCTGTATATCCTCCATCAATTGCTTGTTTTCTGCCTTTTTCGTTCATGATTAGGAGTTTCTTTTTCCTGTCGGCTTCAATGACTCTCGCATCTACACCTGATAACCCAATTGCATTAATTCCATTTTTTTGAAGCATCTGGACAATTGTTTTGTTAATTCTACCTGACATAACCATGGTAAAAATTTCTGCAGTTTCCTTGTCTGTATATCGACTTTTAATTCCACTTGGTGAAGTTACAAATTTTGGTTCTTTTCCCAATTGTTCACATACTTTTGTAACTTCTTTTCCTCCACCATGAACAATTATGATGCCTTCAGTTTCTGCAATTTTTTTAATGTCTGAAATTGTTGATTGATGTAAATCATCTACAACACTTCCGCCAATTTTAATCGTAATCATTTCTAAACCGGAGTTAATGGAGTATATCTTAGTCCACTCATTTCATCAAAACCACACATAACATTCATGTTTTGAATTGCAGAACCTGCTGCGCCTTTCATTAAATTATCTGATGCTGACAAAGCAATTAATCTATTATTATCTTCATCAAAATCAAATCCAATATCACAAAAGTTTGAACCTACTAAGAATTTTGGATCTGGGAATTTGTAAAGTCCTTTTTTATCTCTAATTAATCTGATAAATTTTTCATCACCATAAGCTTCACGATATATTTTCCATAATTCTTTTTGTTCCATATCTTTTTTCAAAAATGTGTGGTTTGTACATAAAATTCCTCTAACAACATCTACTGCATGTGGACTCATTGATACTTTGATTTTGCTTCCTGCAATTTCACTTAACTCTTGTTCAATTTCACCTGTGTGTCTGTGTTTTGCTGGTTTGTATGGTCTGATTACTCCTGCACGCATTGCATGTGCTGTTCCTGAACCTGAACCTGCACCAGATGATCCGATTTTTGAATCTACAATTATGTGATCTGTATCAATAAGGTCATTTTTAATTAATGGTGCAAGTGCTAGTGTTGATGTTACTGCCATACATCCTGGACAAGAAACAAGTTGTGATTTTTTAATTTCTTCTCTATGTAATTCTGGAACGCCAAAAACTGACTTTTCTAAATAATCTGGATGTGGGTGTGTCCAACCATACCATTTATCATATGCTTCTTGATTATGTAATCTATAATCTGCACTTAAGTCGATAATCTTGATTCCTCTATCGTATAATGCTTTTACAATTTCTGTTGCAGTTCCATGGGGCACTGCTGTGAATACTAAATCACAATTATCAGTTAATTTGTCGTAATCTAACTCCGAAAAGGTTAGATCTGTGAATCCTTTCAAACTAGGTTGAACTCTGTGTAGATATTCGCCAACATGTTGTCTTGAAGTTACTGTGGTGATCTCAACCTCAGGGTGGTTTACAAGAAGACGAAGTGTTTCTCCCCCTACATATCCTGATGCTCCTACAACTCCTACTTTCATGATAAATCTCATCAAAAGTAGTATAATTTATCTTGTTATATTGAACCTTGATTGTTGAATTTTTTTATTTAAACAGAGGCTATATCTGGAATTTTTTTAATCTTATTTCATAAAATTTCTATTTTTAAAATAAATTTATAGGAAGTCTGACAAATATGCTCTTATGGTAGAGATAGGTCGTCCTGTGAAAGATATTGAAATTGATTCAAATACTTCAATTGAAAAAATCTTTGAAGAATTATCTCAATCTGGTGGTTTTGAATCTGTGAATCTTTCAGATGGATTGGATATTTTAAGTAAAATGATTTCTGATGAAAAATGTTTGAAATTTGTTTCATTTGTAGGTGCAGTTGTTTCAACCGGACTAAGAGGAATAATAAAAGATATGATCAAAAACAAATGGTTTGATGTGGCAATTACAACATGTGGTGCATTAGATCATGATATTGCAAAACATTTCTCAAAATATCATGAAGGTTCATTCACAATGGATGATAATGAATTGGCTGATCAAAATATTCATCGATTAGGTAATGTCTTAGTACCCATGGATAACTATGGTCCACTTATTGAAGAAAAAATGCAATCATTTCTTGAAGAAGAATACAACAATGGTGTAAAAGAAATGTCAACTGCAGAAATTTGTAAAATGATTGGAAAACATATGGGTGAGGATTCTTTTCTTTACTGGGCATACAAAAATGACATTAGTGTAGTAGTACCTGGAATCATGGATGGTGCAGTTGGAAGTCAAATCTGGATGTTTACACAAAATCATAGTGATTTTAAATTAAATTTAGTTGGAGATGCAAATTTACTTTCAGGTTATATTTTCAAAGCAGAAAAATCTGGAGCATTTATGATTGGTGGTGGAATTTCAAAACATCATACTTTGTGGTGGAATCAATATCGAGAAGGATTAGATTATGCATTCTATATTACAACCGCACAAGAATTTGATGGCAGTTTAAGTGGAGCATTAGTTAGAGAGGCAATTTCATGGGGAAAGGTTACAAAAATTGCACGACAAGCTACATTGCATGCAGAAGTAACAACAATTTTGCCCTTCATTTATTCTGCATTATTATCAAAATTAAAAAAGAATTAATGATTTTTTATATTTTTTATTTTTGAATTTTTTAAGATTAATGATATTTTTTAATGCAACTTTTTATTCTTACATTTGGAAATAATTGTGACTATTATGTTTCCTAAAACTATCTTAACTTCTATTTTTCTATTTGTAATTGCTGGATTGTTGGAAATTGGTGGTGGTTACCTTGTTTGGTTGTGGTTAAGACATGACTTTAGTTGGATGTTGGGTGCATTAGGTGGATTTGTCTTATTTCTTTACGGTGTAGTTCCGACATTTCAAAAAACTCATTTTCATAGGATCTATGCTGCATACGGTGGTGTGTTTATTGTAATGTCTGTTTTTTGGGGATGGTTAATTGATGGAATAATCCCTGACCAATATGAAATAATTGGAACAATAATTGCGGTAATTGGAATTTTAATAATTTTCTATATTCCTAGAAAAGGAGAAAAAATTTGATTGACACAGTAAGTTCTTTGGGACTTTTCTTTTTTGCAGCTTTATTGGAAATAACCGGTGGATATTTGATTTGGAGATGGTTAAAAAATCATCAGGGAAAAATTCTTGGATTAGTTGGGGGATTAATTTTATTTTCATATGGTATAATCATGACTTTTCAGCCTGAAAATTTTGGAAAAGTATATGCTGCATACGGTGGATTTTTTGTGATATCCTCTTTATTTTGGGGTTATTGGATAGATAAGAAAAAACCTGATAAATTTGAAATCATTGGTTCTATTGTAGTTTTGATTGGCATTGCAGTAATGTTTTATTTTCCTAGATGATTTTATTTTTTAAAATATTTTATGTATAACTAAATTATTTTTTGGCATAATCTAAAGCAAATTCAATCATTTCTCTTGGTATATTTCTTTTAGCAACTTTTGCTAATCCTTTGAATTCTACTGTATTGTTAACTTCGTGAACTACTATTCCTTTTTCTTCATCCTCCATCATATCTATTCCTAAAATTCCTCCTCCCATAGCTTTTGATGCTTTAATTGCCATCTCTTCCATTTCTTTTGTAATCTCACAAATTTCAGGGTCTGCACCTAAAGCAATATTTGTTTTAAATCCTCCTGATGATTTTCTATACATTCCTGCAATTGGTTGATCACCTACTGTAATTATTCTGATATCTCTTGGAGGTCTTTTTACAACTTCTTGTAAATAATAAATTCTATCATGTGGACTATCAGTGATTTCTCTTACTTCTACAATTCCGTCCATTGTATCTTTATCTTTAATTGGCATTACCCCTCTTCCCCAACTACCAATTACTGGTTTGATAACTAATGGATATCCTACACTTTCTAAATTCTCAGATGCACTTTCACTTGAAAATGAAAAATATGTTTTAGGTGTTGGGATATTATTTTTTTTCAATAATAGTGTCATGAACATTTTGTTTCCACAAATACTTGCAACATCAAATTTGTTTAATACTGGAATGTCTAAAAATTCTAAAGCTGATGTAAAATGAAGACCTCTGAAATAACTAACACATCTCTCTAAAACTACGTCACCTAAATCTAAATCCTCTTTTTTAGTATCTGTATTGATTTGTGTAATTTTGGCATCCAACATTTCTGCGGAATGTCCTAATTCGGCGGCTTCCTTTTGGAGCATTTTTTCTTCCGTTCTTAAACGGTCAAAAACAATGCTGATTTTTGACATTACTCTCCCCAGTCTTCGCCTACGCTTTCTGCTTCTTTGAGCTCAATGTTTGATCCTTCTTTTTTAGAAATCTCATAATCAGCTCCACAATCAGCACAAGAGACTATTTCTCCTACTGCGGCATCTTCTGGGATATTGAGTTTTGCGTCACATTCTGGACAGTTCATGTTTTTGATTTCCTTTTCTTTTGTAATTTATTAGCTTCCGTTGATTGAATTCCCCATAATTCGACGAATCCTTTGGCTAATCTTTGGTCAAATGTGGATTCTACCCCGTAAGTAGCAATATCGTGACTGTACAATGAATTTTTTGATTTTCTTCCCACTACTCTTAAACTTCCTTTATATAATTTCAATTTGACAGTACCTGAAACTGGTTTTTGTGATTTTTCAATAAAACCATCTAGATCTGTTTTAAGTGGATCTTGCCAAAGTCCTGAATACACTAAATGAGACCATTCATCGTCAATAATTGATTTAAATTTATTTTCATGTTTTGTATGTACCATTTTTTCTAAATCTGCATGTGCTTCAATTAGACAAGTGGCTGCTGGTGTTTCATAGACTTCACGTGATTTAATTCCTACAACCCTATCTTCAATATGATCTATTATTCCAACACCTGCTGCACCAGCTTTTTTGTTTATGTATTCAATTATTTTTTGAGAACCTTTTACTTTCCCATCAACTTCTATTGGTACTCCTTTATCGAATTTAATTTCTAAGTAAGTTGGTTTGTCTGGCAAGTCTTTTGTTTTAACCCAAATGAAAGCATCATCTGGTGGTTCGTTATATGGATCTTCTAAAACTCCTCCTTCAATTGCGCGTCCCCATAAATTCTGATCAATACTAAATTTTTTAGCAACTGAATCAATTTCAATTCCATGTTTATTTGCAAATTTTAATTCTGTATCTCTATCTAAATTTTTATCACGAATTGGTGCAATAATTGGAAGATCCGAACCTGAACGTAATGTAATGTCAAAACGTACTTGATCATTTCCTTTACCTGAACAACCGTGTGCTAACGAAGTAACTTTTTCTTTTTTTGCAATCTCTAAAACTTTTTCTGCAATTAATGGTCTTGCAAGAGCTGTTGCTAAACAATATTTTTTTTGATAAAGTGCATTTGCTTTAATTGCTGGGAATATGTAATCATCAACAAATTCTTTTCTTGCGTCAATATTGTAGTGTTTTTTAACTCCTAATTTTTTTGCTTTTGTTGCAATTTTTTTTGCATCATCGCCTTGACCTACATCCACAGTAACTGTGATTACATCCATGTCGTGTTCTTCTTGCAAGTATTTCACAACAACTGATGTATCCAATCCTCCTGAGAATGCTAAAATTCCTTTTTGAGTCATAAAACAATATTTCCGTAGCATTTTGGAATTTATCTTTTGTGTTGTGCTCATTTTTTTGTTTTTTTACAAAAAATTACGACTAGCTTGAGCTAAAATTCGATGATTATTTAACCGCCGAATATAACGCTGTTTTATGTCCGTTAAAATGATACTATCACTAGGCATTGCAGTAATTATACTAGGTTCTATTGCAGCAATCGTATTAAATTCAAATGAAAAATTAAATGAAAATAATCTAAGAATTGCATATTTTCCAAATGTTGGACATGTTATTCCTATTGTAGGAATTGAAAAAGGATTTTTCTTAGAAAAAATTGATTCTGATACTGAAATTGAAAGCAGAATTTTTGATAGTGGACCACAAGTAATTGAATCACTTTTTGCAAATTCTGTAGATATCGCATATGTTGGACCTGGACCTGCAATTAATGGATTCTTAAATTCTGAAAATAAAAATATTAAAATTTTATCTGGTGCTGCTAGTGGTGGTGCAAGTTTCATTGTACATCCTAATTCTGAAATAAATTCTGCATCTGACTTTGTTGGCAAAAAAATTGCTGCACCACAAATTGGAAATACTCAGGATGTTTCTTTGCGACATTATTTATCTGAAAATAATTTGAAACCCGCTGAAAAAGGTGGTTCTGTAGTAGTTTATAATATTTCAAATCCTGACATTTACACATTATTTGTTAAAGGTGAAATTGATGGTGCATGGGTTGCAGAACCTTGGGCAACAATTTTAGAAACTGAATTGGGTGGAAATAGATTATTTTTTGAAGAAGATTTATGGCCTAACAAACAATTTGCATCAGTTTTACTAATTGTAAATTCTAATTATGCAGAAAAAAACCCAGAAATAATATCTAATTTTCTATTATCCCATCAACAAACAGTAAATTGGATTAATAACAATCCTATTGAAACTAGAAATATTTTTAACAGTTTTTTAAAATCTCATTTGGGTCAATCTTTATCTGACAATGTTGTTGACATTTCATTGTCTAATCTTGAAATAACATCAGACCCTGTAAGTAATTCTGTTTATTCTTTTGCTGAAAAAGCTGATGCTTTAGGATATTTAGGAAGAAATGGATATGATTTATCTGAAATTTTTTACACTATTGATTCAAATTCTAACTATGGAGAGGATACATAGATGACCAAATTAGAGGCAAAAAATATTGTAAAATATTTCAGCCATGATTCTCATAAACTAACCGCACTAGGAGGTGTAAATTTAAAAATTGAATCTGGTGATTTTGTATGTTTAGTTGGACCTTCGGGATGTGGAAAATCTACTTTTTTACGTATAGTTGCTGGATTGGAAAAACCTGATGATGGTCAAATAATTTTTGATGGTCATCCTGTCAGTGAAACCGGACCTGAAAGAATCATGGTCTTTCAAGAGGGTGCATTGTTTCCTTGGTTGAAGGTTCAAGACAATGTTGAATTTGGATTGAAAATGGCTGGAATTTCAAAAGAAGAACGTGCAAAAATATCTCACAGATATCTTGATATGATGCAATTGACAAAATTCGCAGATTCATATACTTATCAACTTTCAACTGGAATGAAACAACGTGTAGCTATTGCTAGAGCTCTTGTTATGGATCCTGATGTTTTACTTATGGATGAACCTTTTGCAGCCCTTGATGCGCAAACTCGAGATTTGTTATTAGTTGAAATGCAATTAATTTGGGAAAAAACAAAAAAAACTATTTTATTTGTTACACATAATGTTGCAGAAGCTGCAGTTCTTGGAACTAAAGTTGCAGTATTCAGCAATAGACCATCTGTAATTAAAAAAGAATTCAAAAATGATTTTCCTAGACCTAGAACAGCTGAAGATGAATCATTGACAAAATTTCAACAAGATATTTTACTAGAATTGCGACCTGAGGTAAAGAAAAACATCGAGTGATAATTATGGCAAAAAATTTTACTCCTCATAGAATTGCATTTTACGTTGGAATTATTGTTTTATGGCAAGTAATTGCTATGGCTGGAATATGGCCTGATAATATTTTTCCTTCACCATATGAAGTAGCTGAAGATTTGTTTTATGGTGGTGCAGATGGAAGTTTGTTTTATGGTATTGCTACTAGTATGTGGAGATTATCCATTGGATTAGCAATTGCAATAGCTGGTGGAATTGTTTTAGGAATTTTTATGGCAAGAATCGAAGTAATTAATCAGACAGTAGGTTCCCTAGTTTTGGGATTGCAATCTATTCCTTCAATCGCTTGGGTACCCTTAGGTATTCTTTGGTTTGGTTTAACTGATGGTGGAATAATTTTTGTTACTGCAATTGGAGCCATTTTTGCTGTTACCATTAACACGTATACCGGAGTCAAGAATATTGATCCTCATTTTATCGAGGCTGCAAGAAATATGGGTGCTAAAGGAACTCAATTAGTTACTTCTGTGCTCATTCCTGCTGCTTTTCCGTACATGATTTCTGGATTTAAACAAGGTTGGGCTTTTGCATGGAGGGGAGTGATAGGAGCTGAAATTTTATTCTCCTTTTTGGGATTGGGATTTTTACTCAATGCTGGACGTTCACTCAATGATGTATCTCAAGTAATTGGAATAATGGTTGTCATTATGTTAATTGGTTTGATCATTGATGGAGTGATCTTCAAACGTTTAGAAAATAAAGTAATGTCTCGATGGGGATTACGATAAATCCTATTTACTAATTTTTAATGAAACCAAAAATGCACCAATTATTATTATGATTGCAAAATACATTACAGCAACATAGTCAAACATGAATGCAATACTTCCTGCAATGATTGGCCCTATTACCGTTGAAATTGATAGTGTTGAACTAAATATGCCNGTTGATGTTGAACGTGGATTGTTTTCCATTAGGTGAAAGTTTCCTCCAATAAACAAAAATGCCCATGTTGCACCAACTAATGACATGAATGGCATTGCCATCCACCATTCTGTAACAAATGATAATCCNATAAAGACAAAAGTTGTAAACCCAATNCCTATTTTGAATTTTGTAANATTTGAAAGATGAATTTTACTTGCCATTACATTCATCAAGATAAATGCTGTCAGTGTATTGGCAACATACACTATAGAAATATGGTACAAATCACCTCCCCACCTTTCAACAATCATTATTGGAAGAATTGTCCATACAGCTGCAGCACCAATATGTCTTAGTAATAATGATAAAAATAGGAATTTATTTTTTAAAATAACTAGTTTTGTTGTTCCCGGTTCAATCTCTTTTTTTTGTTCTGGGTTTGGAAGTTTGATTGTAAAAATCAAACCAATTACAAATGATGCTGCACTGATTAAGAAAATTAATCTAAGATCACTTGCTATTCCAGCTGCAGCTATTCCTGCTAACCACCCTAAAGCATGAAATGAAATGACTGTTGCTGCTCTTTTTTTGTCAATATTTGCTTCATATGTATAAGCAATCATTGCTGGAATCATTATTCCACTTGCTATTCCAGCAGCAATTCTTACTAGGAATAATAAAGTTAGATCATCGGCAAAATAATGCAATCCAAATGCTATGGCGCATCCTATGAATCCAATTCTGATAAATTTGAGTCTGGTTCCTTTCTTATCTGAATATCTCCCAAAATAAATTTCTGACAGAATTTGTGCAAAACTAAATGATGCTATCAATAACCCAATTTCAAAAATGGAATCAGTAACTCCTTTTCCAATAATTGGCATGAATACAAATACAATGGAAATTCCTGCATGTTGAAAAAATGTAGCAATACGAACTAAGTTGTTGATCTGTAACTTTGACATAAATATACAAAAATTCCATTTTCACCTAATTTCAACATACGTGTACATTTGAGTCTGGTTCCTTTCTTTATCTGAAAAGAGTTAAACTGCCCAAATATTTTTTAAAATTATTGACTGAAAAAGAATCTTTCTTAGATGCATTAAAAAATAGAATTTTACTCTTTGATGGAGCTATGGGAACTGAAATTCAAAAATATGATCCTGCTCCTGAAGATTTTCCAAATAATCAAGATGGATTTAACGATGGTTTGATTTTAACTCATCCTGATTGGATAAAACAAATTCATCGAAATTATTTAGATGCTGGTGCTGATTGTATTGAAACAAATTCTTTTGGTTCTAACAAAATAAAATTAGATGAATATGGTTTTGGTGATCAAACGGTTGATTTCAATAAAAAAATTGCTTTACTTGCATCTGAAGTTTGTGCTGAATACTCTGACACTCCCAGATATGTAATTGGCTCCATGGGTCCAACTGGATATTTACCAAGTTCTGATGATCCTGATTTAGGCCAAAAACCTCTTGATGAAATCCGTGAAGCTTTTGAATTACAAGCTGAAGGATTAATTCTTGGTGGTGTAGATGCATTGTTAATTGAAACAAGTCAGGATATTTTGGAAGTCAAATTAGTAATTGAGGCCTGTCATAATGCAATGTCTAAAACTGGAAAGAAGGTTGCAATTATTTCTAATACTACACTTGATCAATATGGAAAAATGTTACTTGGTACTAACATTCAATCTGCATACACCACCGTATCTGATATGGGGATTGATGTTTTTGGATTAAATTGTTCTACTGGTCCTATTGAAATGAACCCTAGCGTTCAATGGTTAGATGAACAAAATGAACATAATCTTTTGGTAGTTCCAAATGCTGGTATGCCTGAAAATCAAGGAGGTAAAGCTGTTTACAAAATGACTCCTGAAAAAATGGCTGATGCCTTGGGTGATTTTATTGATCAATACAACAAAGTAAGAATAATTGGCGGATGCTGCGGCACAAATCCTGAACATATTCAGTCTTTACGAAAAATTATTGACGAAAAAGCCAGTTCTATCAAGGGTTAAGTATTTAGAAAAACTGATGTGATTTTAGAGTATGACTGTTCCAAGAGTAAGTTCTGCATTAAAAGCAGTTGATCTTAAACAAATCCCTGCACCTTTGATTATTGGAGAACGAATAAACACTCAAGGCTCTAGAAAAGCCAAAAAATTGGTTCTTGCTGATGATTTTGATGGTTTAGTTGACTTGGCACGAATTCAAGCTGAAGATGGTGCACATTGTTTGGATGTTTGTGTTGCAACAACTGAACGCTCGGATGAGCGTGAATTTATGTTAACTTTGGTCAAAAAATTAAGTTTAGAAATAGATGCTCCTTTAGTAATTGATTCAACTGATCCAGAAGTAATTGCATCTTCTGTTAATCAAATTCCTGGCAGACCCATTATCAATTCTATTAATTTAGAGGGGATGGTAGTAGATTTGAAAAACTAGCTCCAGTAATGGCAAAGTATGGACTACCTGCAATAGCTTTATGCATTGGTCCTAATGGAATGGCAAAAACCCCTCAACAAAAACTAGATACTGCAGAATTACTTTATGAAACCGGTAAAAATTATGGATTAAAAATTGAACAATTTATTTTTGATGTACTTACATTTACTTTAGCAACTGGTGAGGATGAATTTCTTGATGCTGGTAAAAATACTTTGGAAGGAATAGGTCTTGTAAAAGAAAAATTTCCCAATTGTTTTACTACTTTGGGATTAAGTAACATTAGTTTTGGATTAATGCCTTATGCTAGAAAAATTGTTAATTCTGTATTTTTACATCATGCAGTTAAAGTAGGATTGGATTCTGCAATAGTAAATGCTAAAGAAATTATTCCGTATGGTGAAATTGATTCTAAAGAAAAAAAACTAGCTGAGGATTTAATTTTTAATACTCATCCCGATGCTTTATCTGAATTAATTTCTTATTTTGAAAAGGCAGGACCTCAAACCAGTAATATGTAAAAAAAGTTGATGTTGATCCTTCGTGGCCTCCTGGGAAACGAGCTAATTTTAGAATTGTAAATAGACTCAAAGATGGAATTCAAAATGATGTTGTTTGTGCAATTGCTGATAAACTTGGAAAAACTGACTTAATTTTAGACAAAGATGGAATATTGAGCCTAGATCTTCCTAAAGATGTGACTCATGCTGGAGCTATCAAGACTCTTAATGAAGATTTACTACCTGCAATGAAAGAAGTAGGTGATAAGTTTGGAGCAGGTGAATTAATTTTACCATTTGTTTTAAAATCTGCTGAATGTATGAAAGCCTCTGTTGGGGAACTTGAAAAATATCTAGTAAAGGAAGAAGGAACTAGTAAGGGTAAACTTGTTTTAGGAACAGTTTATGGTGACGTTCATGATATTGGAAAAAATTTGGTTAAAACAATTTTTCAAAATAATGGATATTCTGTATATGATTTAGGAAAACAAGTTCCACTTCAAAAATTCTTAGAAAAAATTGATGAAGTAAAACCTGATGCTATCGGCTTATCTGCATTATTGGTTTCAACTTCTAAACAAATGCAATTTTTTGTTGAACATGCTAGAAAAAATAACATGACTGTTCCAATTCTTTGTGGCGGAGCTGCAATTAACAGTAATTACATTAATCGAATCGCTAAAGATGGTGGAATTTATGATCCTGGTGTGTTTTATTGTAATACGATGTTTGAAGGCCTAAAAACTATGGATGCCTTAATTTCTGATGACAAACCAAAACTTTTGGAAGAATGGAAGACAAAATTAGAAAATTGGAAGGAGAAATCAAACACTGATGTTGATCCATCCACTCTTCCAAGAAGTAACGTTCAACCTGTAACTCCCCCTACTCCAAAAATAATTGGTCAACCAATTCGTTTGAAATTGGATCAAATCAATATGGCGGAGGTTTGGACAATGATTGATAAAAAATCTCTATTCAAATTATCTTGGGGATTGCGTGGAAAAGCAGGTTCTGAATCCGAAGAGGAACATGAACAATTACTTACTGAATGGAAAATGAAATTACTGCGAGATAAATTAATTGAACCTGAAATTGTGTATGGCTATTTCAAATGTCATAATAATGGACAAAAATTATTGGTTGAAAATCCTTCTGGAGATGATGTTGAATTTGATTTTCCGCGCTCTACTCGCCCTGAACATCTGTGTTTGACTGATTATTTTGGAGATGATGATATTGTTGCATTTCAATCTGTAACTGTTGGAACAAAGGTTGCTGATGTCCTTGAAAAATGGAATGATGAGGATAAATACTCTGATGCCTACTATCTTCATGGACTAGCTGTTGAATTAGCAGAAGCTTTAGCACAATGGGTTAATGTAAAAATTAAATCTGAATTAGAGTTAGATAAAGGCGGTTTGAGATATAGTTGGGGATTTCCTAGTTGTCCTGATGTGTCTCAACATCATTTAGTATGGAAATTATTACAACCTGAGAAATCTGGAATGACTATTACTGAATCTGGCCAAATAATTCCTGAGCAATCCACTGCAGCTATTGTTATTCATCATCCAAATGCACAATATTTTGTAATTTAGTTACCAGTTTTTTTCTAAATACTCTCTTAATCCATTAAAATCATTTGGTGATGTAATTAGAATATCTTTTGTAATTTTGTATGTTTCAGTTACTAATTTATGAAATTCATTATTGTATTCCTCTAAATTCAATCCCAAAAAATCTGCTGATTTTTGATTTTTTTCTGATGGAAATAATATAATTGGAATAATAGAAAATTCTTTTAGATTATCTGACAGATTTTGAACTTGTTGAATATTTTGAATCACTTGAGTCATGAATCCTTTGGGATTTGCTTTAATTTTTTTTCCAATTTTTAGGAAATTTGGTTTATTTGATATTGAAAGATACAAATCAATTTTTGTTCCATATTCTTTTTTCAAATTTGATACTACTGCACTGGGAATTAAGCCTAAATCTTGTGATTTTGACTGTGATGGATCACCCATAAGTATCAAAATTCCTTCAATATTTGTAACGATACAGGTTTCTACAAATTTTTTAATTTCTTCCTCATTTTTGTCTCTGACTCTTAGGCTTACTGTAATTGGATGATTTGGTATTTCTTTTTTCAAAATTTTTCCAACTTCTAATGGCGATACTCTTTCATGTCCTAACACATTTTCAGTTAAGTGAATTGCGTCACATTTTTTAGATATTGTTTTAATTTTTTCTACAAATTTTTCAATAGATTCATCCTTGTTGATATTTGGTAAAATTTTAGGTGGATTTGCTTCATATCTAATCGTCATATTTTCATTTTTTCAATACTTGGTTAAAACCTTTGAATACTAAAACTTCTGTGTAATTGTAGGAAAATATTATGCATTTTGATAAATTAAAATCTATTTTATCTACTCCCATAAATCCAGAAATTCAATCTGACATGGATTACAGATTAGCTTCTGTTTTAGTTATAATTTATGGTAAAACTCCGCTAATCATTATGACTGAAAAACCAAAAAGTATGAAATTTCATGCAGGCGAAATTTCATTTCCTGGTGGAAAACTGGACACAAATGATTCTAATCTTTTGGATACTGCATTACGTGAAACAAGCGAAGAAATTGGATTAAATGTCTCAAAAAATGAGATAATTGGTCAATTAAATCCTGTCAAGACTCTGACTACTGGATTTCTAATTTTGCCATTTGTTTGTATGTTGGAACAAATCCCGCCTCTTGTAACTAATTCTGAAGTTGAGAAAATTCTTCATATTCCATTAAGCCCATTTCTACAAACTGTTGCAAAAGATTGCGATCCTAGTCATAACTTAATGAATGAAATGTACACCTTTGAGTATCAAAAACAGATTGTTTGGGGTGCTTCTGCTAGAATATTAAAACAAATTGAGAATACACTGAGATTCATTTAAAAAGAGCTCTTCGTGCCTGAAAAACTATGGCTGCACGCAAGTCCTCTCCAAGAAAAATTCGTCTGCTAAAAAAAACAAAGCAGGCTACTGCAGTACCAGCTTGGATTATACTAAAAACTAACAGAACTGTTAGAACTAATCCAAAACGTAGAGCTTGGAGATCAACTGATGTGGAGGTTGGATAATTGTCACAAGAATTAGAACGTGTTTATACAATCCCATTAGGTAAAGTATTACTTTCACAATCACAACATCGAGCAGTTAGAGCTATCAATATGATTAAGGAATTTGCCCAACATCATATGAAAGTGGAAACCATTAAAATTGATGAAGAGTTATCTCATCAAATTTGGGCTAGAGGTGTTCGTAGTCCTCCAAGAAAAATTAAAGTTAGAATGAGTAAAACCGATGAAGGTTATGTTCTTGTAACTCCATTTACTGACGATGTAGAATCAGCTGCTAGTCCAGCAAAGGAAAATAAAAAAGTTGAAGATAAAGTTGAAGATGTTGTAGAGGAAGCACCAGCTAAAGAAGAAGCACCAGCTAAAGAAGAAGCACCAGCTAAAGAAGAAGCACCAGCTAAAGAAGAAGCACCAGCTAAAGAAGAAGCACCAGCTAAAGATTAAAAATTAAAATTTTCATAATTCTAATAAAATTAGTTAAACTAAAATGAATAATGATCATCTATTTGATGACTTTTCATTTTAGATTCTATTTTTTTGTTTGAACTGGATTCTGGTAAATCCATAATGAAACAAAATACCTTTTTTTCGATAGTATTTGTTAATTCATTTTTCATTGATCTCTAATGTTTTTCTTTGATTTATCTTCTTCTGTGTTTCTTTGCCCATAATTAGATCAAACTTAAATATTTTTTTCACTTACCATTTGTAACAAGAAAATACTGTCATTTGCAGATTTGAATGATAGAGGGTAATGGAATTCTTTCTTTTCCATATTTCCTTGTTGTTTTGGCATTAGTCTCAAAATAAGTCAAATTTTAAGTTTAGGTCTTTTCTAGTAAAATAAAACATGCCTGAGATATTTGTTTATTGTAAAACCTGTAGTAAAAAAGTCAAAGCTGTAGTTTTAACCGTTCATGAAAAGGAATATGATGAATCCATTAAGGGATACAGGCGATATGGAATGGTTAGAATTTTAGAGCACAATATTGGATTTAGAAAAACTTGCTCTGATACTTCACAAATGAAAGCAATTGTCTCTTCTGACTCAACAGATGACAATGGTGTTTTAAATTAACAAATAATTTTTAGAATTTCTGAAAATAATTTATTCTAATTGATATAGATCTAATTTACAATCTATACTGCAATCTGGAGTATCCCAATCAAGAGTTTGTTCTTTTGGTATTATTGCTAATGGATCATAATTATCAAATTTTGTCATTGTTTGTACTGATGATAGCATTACTACTTTGGATTCATCTGAAGATGACATGTTAATTTGTGAATTTGATTGATTTGTGATTCCATTTGAAATATTTTTAATTGAATTGATTACTCCTACTGGGATGTTTTCCCCTCCTGCAACATACAAAATTGAATTCTTTATCGTATTTGGTGGTGCATTTTCGTATAGCATTTTTAATGAATCTCTTAGAGATTCTTCCATATTTTGTCCATCTTTACTTGTTGTCAGAATATTTGTTTTTGACTCTATTTCAGTTGCTTCAAGTGATTTTACTACATGCATTATTGCTGAGTTGGCAATACTGTAACATGCTTTGGGGGTTAAATCTGGATTACTTTCCAATAATGAATCGTTATCTAATACAATTGTACATTGTGAATCTTCTCTAACTCTCTTTAATGAAATTCCTGAATTGAATATTTTCTCTTTTTCATATTTGAATGGCATTATTGCAAATGTGATTAAGCCTTTGTCTGTATCCTTGCATATTTCTGAGATGACTGGAGCTATTGCTGCACCAGCTTTTCCTGCTAAATTACTCATTAAAACAATTGTAGAATACTGTGAAATCTTAGATTTGATATCTTCAGATTTTTTATATGTTGAACCTCTTATCAATTGAACTGATGGATTAATTATTGAATCTGTAGATATGTGAATTGAGTCACTATTTGATAAACAATCTTTTGAATCGTTACTAATTACTAAGCAATCTGAATTTAGGGCATCTTTTGCTTGATTTGCCAACTTTGAGCCTGCTCCGCCTAATCCTATAACTAGCACTGGTTCTTTAACTTGAAAACTCATTCTAATCTTATTCTCAGATTTACATAAAAAACCTTCTTACGTTTTTTTTATCAAATTTTAGATCGAAAAAATTTAGCTTGCGATCTTCCCAATTAGCCTTTTTCTGGTGGCATCAGTGATTTCAACTATGTGCGATTCTCCAATTTTGACTTCCTCATCAACTGCAATAGGTTTGTAAGCATAGTTTCTTCCCTTGATCCCTTCTTCTGTGTTTTCATCAAACAATACTTTGCCTTCCCATCCGATCCATTTTTTATTACTTTCTAGGGATATATTGTTGATCTGATCAAAAATGACCTTACTTCTTCTTTTAACTTCTGCTGCATCAATTTGTTTTAATTCTGCAGCATCAGTTCCAGGTCTAGCACTGTACTTTGATAAATTGACCACATCTGGTTTTGTTTCATCTAACAATTGAATAGTTTTTTGAAAATCTTCTTCTGTTTCTGATGGAAATCCCACAATTATGTCTGTGGAAATTGTGAAGTTTGTAAATTTCTCTTTTGTCTTTTTTACAATTTCTCTAAATGTTTGAGAAGTATGTCCTCTTTTCATATCGTTTAGCACCTTATCACTTCCACTTTGAACTGGAATATGTAGAAATTTGAAAACTTTTTTGTTATCATATGATTCAATTAATTTTTCTTTAATTCTTGGCATATACATTGGATTCATCATTCCAACTCTTATCATAAAATCTTCTGGAATTTCTGTAACTGCATTTACCAATGAAGGTAAATCTGTTCCTATGTCTAATCCATAACATCCGTTGTCTGTTGATGTCAACCAAACTTCTTTACATCCTTCTTTAATTTCTGTTTGAACTTGTCTTACTATGTCTCCTAATCTATAACTTGAAAGATCTCCTTTTGATAATTTGGTTTGACAAAATGTACATTCACTCATACATCCACTTGCAATTTCCACGATTCCAACAGTTGGATTTAGTCTAACTTTTGGTAATCCTACTTTTGATAAATCTGAATCCTCTAGGGCTATTTGCTTTCTACCTCCTAATGTGGAGTTGATTACTTCTAATGTTTTTCCTAATGAACTTGGGCCAAGTAAACTGGCATTTTCTGAAAATTTTTCAACATTTTCTTTTTCAGCTTTTGGCAGACATCCTGCAACAATTAGTGGTTTTGTTTTTAATGATTTTATTCTATACATCATCTTATTTGCAGTTGTATCTTTAACTGAACAGGTAACAATTAGGTTAAGATCTGATTCTGTTGAATTCGTTGCTAACGTGTGACCTCCATTAACAATTAATCCTGAAATCATTTCGGAATCTGCAAAGCTAGCAGAACAGCCATAGGCTTCTACAAAAATTTTTGCCATAATTTATCTAAATAATGAATCTATTTCTTTGTTGGTCATTAGTTTCTTTGAAACTACTAATTCTCTAATTGTTTTTCCAGTTTTTAGTGACTCTTTGAACAATTCTGCTGACTTCAAATATCCTATCTTTGGAGTAAGTAAAGTTACTATCACTGGACTGTTTTCGATATTTTCTTGAAGTTTTTGTTTATTTGCTGTTAATCCGTCAATTAGATTTGCAGAAAATATTGGCAAAAAGTTCTTGAGCATATCTGTTGACTCTAATACTGATTTTAGCATTCCTGGTAGCATTACATTTAGCTCAAATTGTCCACCTTGTGCTGCATATGAGACTGCAGTATCATTTCCTATGATGTTAAAACAAATCATATTCATGCATTCAGCTAATGATGGGTTAACTTTGCCTGGCATAATAGATGAGCCTGCATGAACTGCAGGAATTCCAATTTCTGCTAATCCTGCAATTGGACCTGATGCCATTAGTCTAATATCATTTGCAATTTTTCCAATTTCTAATGCCAAGTTTCTCAATGCCCCTGATGCATTTGCAACTGGATACTTACTTTGTAAACTAAATTGCATATCTGGTTCTGGTTTTAGTTTAAGTTTAGAAATTTTACTTAGTTCTAGCTATTGCAATTTTTCTATACCCTTTAGGTGTATTTGCACCATTGCCTACTGCAGTACCGCCGAGTGCAACATTTTGTAATTCTTTTTGTGCTGCAACAAGATTGTTTTTAGCTTTTGAAATGGATGTAGTGTAAGCTGCAAATTCACTACCTAATGTAATTGGTAATGCATCCATCAAATGGGTTCTTCCAATTTTTTTAAACGATGCAAATTCTTTTGCTTTTTTAGATAATGATTTAATTAAAATTTCTACTGCGGGAATTGTCTCTTTGAGATTCATCAAAATTGCAACATGCATTGCAGTTGGATATGTATCGTTACTTGACTGTGACATGTTTACGTGATCATTTGGATGTAGGAATTCATACTGTCCTTTTTTCTTGTGTAAAATTTCTAATGCAACATTTGAAATGACTTCATTGGAATTCATGTTAAATGCAGTTCCTGCACCTGAGTTAATCATGTCTACCACAAATTGATCAGTGAATTTTCCTGACAATATTTTGTCACATGCTGAAACTATTGCTTTTCCACGTTTTGCATCAATTGCTTTAGTTTTCATATTGGCAACTGCTGCAGATCTCTTTATCATTACAAATGCTTCAATCAGATTTTTGTGTGCTTTGTTACCTGTAACATGATATTGATTAATTGCCCTGCCAGTGAATGCTCCATAATATGCATCTGCAGGAATTTTGACTTTGCCTAATGAATCTTGATCTAATCGAAACTTCATGCTGACTTTACTATTTTCACTTTTATTATTCATTTCTTTTGAAATCATTCTATAATTGTAGAATGATGGATGATACAAATTTCCCTCTAGAAATGATCGTTAGCACCATGAAAATACTGGCTTAGTATTTATAGGTGAAATTCGGTATTTGTACCATGAATAAGAAAACTAGTATGCTCTTTACAATTGCAGCAGTAGCTGTAATGGGAGCAACCTTATTCGGAAGCACATACACAAATACCCAAATTAGTGGACAATCACTCGACATCAACAAAATGGATGTTGAAGTACTTGAGAAAATCCATCAAATGGGCGGCTTACAACTTGTAATGCCACAAGCATTCGCAGAAACCGATTGTGGAGTACTCGAATCCTCTGGAAGAACAGTACACGACTTTCAACTAACCGGTGAGAGCCATGAAATGCCTCTCTTAAACGGTGAAACTTACAATGCTATGACCTTTAGTGGACAAATCCCAGGTCCAACATTGAGAGTTACACAAGGTGATGTTGTAAAGATGACACTAACCATTCCATCAACTGAAATGGTAGGACACGGAAATGACATGCACGCATCTCAGATAACTGCAGGAGCATTTGAATCCGTTAATCCAGGTGAATCCACAACCTACTGCTATATTGCTGAATCCGCAGGAATTTTCAAATACCATTGTTCTGGTGTTAAACTCGCTGCTATGGATCAACACGTACTTTCCGGCATGTACGGAATTGCAATTGTTGACCCTGCAAACGGTTACAAGAAATTAATGGTTGAGAAAACAAGCGGAAGCGGTGAATTAGACAGAAAATTCTACGATGCTGATGCATTAGAGTTCCAGCTACAATACAACCAGTTGTACTTAACTGACGGTAATTATGATATGGGCAAAATGATGTCTCATCAAAACACCGCAACAGTAGTCAACGGCATGCAATTTGGTTATGTTCCAAACATGGCACACAACTTACTTGTAATGGGTGATCCAGAAAAGAAAATCAGTGCAGTTTTACAAGCAAGAGATGGACTTGACTTAGAAGAAACACAAGGACAACTCTTATTTGTTGAAAATGATCAACACGTAAGAATTTTCATCGAGAACCAAGGTAATGAACCAGTCTTCTTCCACATTGTAGGAGAAATATTGGATAGAATTACACAAGGTAACAGAGTTCAATCTGCTGCCACTGAAACATGGTTACTCGGAGGTTCACAAGGTATGATTGTAGATTTGGTATTTGATGAGCCAGGAGTTTATGCAGCAGTTAACCACGACTATGCAGCAATCTATTCCGGTGCAGTAACAGTATTTGTTGCAGGTGATCCATTCAACTTAAACCCAATCGTTGAAGGCTTAGGTATGGACGCAGTACCATCATACGCATATGTCTTAGGTAATCCAAGTGATGCAGTCCCACCAATGGGTCAAAACAGCATTGCTCACCCAGCATTAAACATCCATGGTATGTATACCGATGAAGTTATTTCTGATTTGAAAGCTAACGGTGCAATTCCTCTATGGGAAGTTGTTCCAGAATTAGCTGGACCAATCATTGAAGTAATGACAGACTTAGGTCGTATCTAGACCAACTTTATTTTCTTTTTTTGTTTTTTAATGAATTATATGCCGCATTTCATTTTGGATTTTATTGAGTTTTGAAGATTCTGTATTAATTTGTGATGAGGTAGATCCAGTATTAACTAAAATCCTAACAGACAATGGTCTAAAGATTTCTTACGAACCTGAAATAACTCCTGAACAAATCTTAGAAAAAATTTCTAGTTTCAATATTATCATTGTAAGAAGTAGAACTACTATTACCAAAGAAATGATTGACAAAGCTGATAATTGTAAAATAATTGCACGTGTCGGTGTTGGATTAGATAATGTTGATCAAGAAGCTGCTAAGGCAAAGAACATTCGTG
>JGI20158J14315_10000448_pt1 | contig 30597 bp, 37 predicted proteins | sample COG_08_FD_14315 | JGI IMG/M metagenome (IMG submission 14315)
CCATCAGTTGACACTCCATCAGTTGACACTCCATCAGTTGACACTCCATCAGTTGACACTCCATCAGTTGACACTCCACCCACAAACTGTACTGCAGCGGCCTTCGCACGAGTTCGCAAATAATACATACCGGTCTTCAAACCAACGCTCCAACCATAAAACAACATTGATGTCACACTTTGACTACTTGGATTTTTAAGATAAAGGTTCAGTGACTGACTTTGATCGACATACACACTTCTTTCACTACTCTGCATTATGCAACCCTTATTTGAACATTCCCACACGGTCACAAACGCGGATTTAACTGCGTCTGGCAACTCACTCTCAAACACGCTACCACGATCACGAACCAAAACTGAAACTACATCCATGCATGAATGCATAGCTTCAACCGTATATTTGTTTACCCAAACATGCTGCGCATTACTGAGTAGTCGCCACCTGCAGCCTCCACCATATGTTTTACTGCGGCTCTCGACCCATTTCGTTTTAAAATTTGGAAGGCCTCTCGATTGGCTTCGTCCATATGCGTTGCCTCATTCGCAGTGGGTTTGAAGGCCTCTCGATTGGCTTCGTCCATATGCGTTGCCTCATTCGCAGTGGGTTCAACTGTTAATTTTTTGGACTGTAATTGTTCGCTCATAATAATCTACACACAATTGATATTTATAGTTATAAGTAATTTAAAAATTCTATAAGATGAATATTCAACTGGGTGCGTACTTCACCATCGATCAGTTTCGCGCGAATCCTATGCCAGAGGAGAGGGATAGTTTGACAATGGAAATACAAGGGAAGGATTTGGACTGTGACGTTGCGGAGTTTGTTTCAACGAAGTTTCGACCTGTAAAAATTAATGTGTCAACCACTGATGAAGTTGAATGGGCACAAAACGATGGACGGTTAACATTGTTTTGCGCTGCTGAGTTAAAAGAATGGCTAACTCAGCGCTATACATTTGTTTTAAACGAGGAAGAGTTCGAAAGCGTAGCATATCGAAATACAGACCCGTTTACCCAAGCCGAAATCGTTGGTGTTCAATACCTCACACAGGAGGAAATTGACGCTGAGGTGCTACAATATGGTGACCAGACCCCACCTGATCCTGTTGATGTCCTCCGTATAAAAATAGAATCTTTAAGGGATGAAGTGCTAAAAATTAATGTTGAAATCGGAGGATTGGAGAAATTGGCCGATGGTGTGGCTTTAAAGCTTCGAGGAAGGCAAGCTCAACTACGTATTTTTAATATGCAAATTAGACAGAGTGAGACTGCCATGGAACGAATACTTCAAGAGCGGGCGTACGTACAATTAGTGAACAGATTTGGTCCGGAAACCCCCTTTTTGCACGCCATACGTCTCGGTGAAGAAGAATCGATCTTACCATTTATCATCAATGGTGGACATTTTGACGAGGTTGATAAAAATGGTGACAATGTCTTGCATTACTACTGTATGAGTAAATTTGGAGGCAAAGAAACTTTTTCAAAACTTTTAGAAGCAACTGAGTGGGGTGAACGTCTTTATGCAAGGGGACAATTTGGAAGAACCCCACTCATGTGTGCAGTCTATACGTTAAAAGATGATTTTGTATTTTACTTGCTGGCAAAAGCACATGAAGAAGGATATGTAGACGGAGAAGATAAGTATCACGGTATTGAATTTGCAGACGAAGAAGGGGATACAGCTCTGCATTACGCAGCGCGATATAACCTCTATAAAATAGCAAAGTTACTAATTAATGACGGGGCTTCTGAGAGTTTATATGCAAAAAACGATAGTGGACAGACTCCACTAAAAAGAGCTTTGGATGAAAAGATTCCAGTCAACGCACCAATTATGGATCTACTGACAATGGACTGGCCGAATGCGATGAAGCATGGTGACGAGAAGTATGTAGAGTTGATGTTACAAGTCGGGGTAGATCCTAACATAACTGATTCGTATTATGATGGCAATCATTATAATGCCTTGCACTACGCTGCACTTTATGTTCGTACTGATTTGGCGCGGGTTGTTCTTCCGAGGATATCTGAGGTAAATAAATTCGGTATAGAAGACTTCGGAGATAACGATAATCCTGATTGGGATGCAATGCGAAGCACACTAAGCGTAACCCCGTTGCTTTTGGCGTTGTGGAAATATTTATTTTCTAGGGATGAAAGAGTTGTAGACTTTGTAAAGTTTTTAATGGATGTTGCAGATGTATCGTTACGTGTAGACGATAATTATCATAATTTTCCAATACACCTCGCTGTTATGGCTAACTCCACACCTCTAGTAACTCAGCTACTGCTTGGTGACGTTGATTTGAATGCTGTTAACGGCAAAGGCCTGACTGCATTGAAATTAGCAGAAATGAAAAACTTCCATGGAATTGAATTAATTCTTCGAAATCACATGGGTCTTCCACCACGTCAGGTTTATAAGTTGAAGCTTTAATCCGAAGTGTGAACCTCCATCCCCGGGTGTTCTTTCGCCACTTTCGTGGCAGTGGCAAAATCCCCTTGCAAGGCCGCTTGACAGACGTCTAACGCCCCCGACAAAAAGCTCTCTCTGTCATAAGTCTCGCCGAGTTTGTTGTTAGTCTCGGCAGCCTCTGTGGACCCCTGTGCATACTCTTCCACCCTTAGTCCCGATTGCTCGTCCATTTGTTCTTTCATCCACAACAGTCCGGGAGATATTTTGTTAGAAACCATAGCAGCCTCCGCCTCAATAAATATCTGCCGTGTAATAATTTGCTCAGGTGCGTTGGCGTTTAACAGGCGGGCAAGCTCGCTTTTTGGTTCAGCGGACACCGCGTTAAGAAGTGATTCGTACTTCGCAACTGTCGAAGCGCTTTCATCCCTCCAACCTGTCCACCCCCGTGCTTTCCCTTGGTTTGGCGTAGATGTTATTGATGACATGATGATGAGCGTTAGTTGACGTGTACCCGCGCAGTGTTCGTGTCGATGAGTATGCGGACGTGGGAGCGTGTACCCGCGCAGTGTTCGTGTCGATGAGTATGCGGACGTGGGAGTAAAGTCTGGGCACCCTAATACCGATCGACATAGCTTTAGTAGACGCACTCGTCAAATTATTATCGACCACAATTTTTAATATGGCTATAGCACCACAATGTCTCAGAGTTGGGAGTATGTATTTCTTGTCTGCAAGTGTTATGTAAGTATAACATAGAATAAACATATTTCTTGTCTATCTGCAAGTGTTATGTAAGTATAACATACATCTATTTGTTGTCTCGAGACGGACGGACTAAGCAACTAAGTATTGAGCAACTAAGATGTTGTTTGACACCCCATACCCCCCACACTCTCACTCGTGGTCATCCCGGTGTTGGTGCAGACTATTCCGTTGCACCTCTGCAAAGTTTACTCTCAACAGTCTTACTCTCAACAGTCTTCATCTTTTACACGCGCTTTCTAACTATGAGTTTCAACATAACTTTTTCGAATATCAATGCCACGTTATTGTTGAACTGGTTCCTGAACGATTTTCAAGGGGTCTTCTTTGAGCAGTTCCGCGCATTGGTGAAGAAGAACGACGAGGCCTACGTCGGTCGCATGGCAGGATTATTGCCAGTGATCCAGTCGAGGGTTAACCGCATTGCGGACTACTTGCGTTTGATCCACCCCATGCACATGTTCGTCCGTGTGGAGCGCCCATATGGTTCAAAGCGCTTCGTAATGGGGTATGTGAAATGCGATTGGGTGTTTTCGTTTGCGCGAAAGTTTGAACAGATGCGCGTGCAATTGAACCGCATCCCGCCCGTAACATTGAGGGACGTGGAGGAAGAAGAGAACAAGGCGCTGCGGTTGGCGTACGTTGGCGAGACGGATTACGAGCGGGCCTTGACGACTTACCGTAATAACAATAGGGAGCCCCCTTTAAATGCGGCATTAGAGGCGAAGGATGAAGACGCGGCAGAGACACTGTTGGACGGCGGGGACAACCCCAATAAAGTCGATTATAACGGGTACAATGCACTGCACGTGGCTGCATGGAATGGCTGCCGTCTCCCTCTCTTCAACCGAATCTTAGAGAGGATTAAAAATGTGAATGCAATTACGCGGATGAATAGCGGGTGTAGAACAAACGGGTGTACAGCATTAATGTTTGCAGCAACCAACAACCATCTGGATATGGTCACTGCGTTGATGCAACATCCTAAAATTGATCTGAATGTTCAGAACCGCGACAAAGAGACCGCATTGCACGTGGCAGTAAATTTCAACCGCCCCGCCATCGTCGCACAACTCCTCAGTGATTCTAGGATCGATACTAGTCTCAAAGATATCACCGCCGAAACACCGTTGAAGAAGGCGATTCGTTGGAAACGCGCCGAGTGTGTGAAGATCCTGCGGGAGCATGGCGCGCCGGAAGAGTGAGTGTAATATTTGTGTCGTTTGTGTTTGTACGAGTATGAATAATAAGCTGAAGTAGAGTATATGACTTGTAGAATATGCTTAGAGGATGATGGTGTCTTAATTTCAGCGTGTCGATGCAAGGGGTTCGACCACGGGTATACTCACGAGGAGTGTTTACCTAACCTGTCCACCCCCGTGCTTTCCCTTGGTTTGGCGTAGATGTTATTGATGACATGACGCGTCTACCTCATAGCAACTCATCATCCACCGGCGCGTCTACTTCCACCGGCGCGTCTACTTCCACCCATGATAGTTTTTGATTTTCACACCGGACTTTATAGTATTTGCCAATTTCCATGCCCGGACAGAGTATATATTCGGCGATGTCTCTACTGCCTCGACAAATGTATGATGCCCCTTCTGGTAAGTTGATTGTGTTGTTTCCTCGCTTGAAAACGGGCATGTCTTTCTTTGAACTCGGAGCACTTATATAGTTAGTTGACGTGTACCCGCACAGTGTTCGTGTCGATGAGTATGCGGACGTGGGAGCGTGTACCCGCGCAGTGTTCGTGTCGATGTGTATGCGGACGTGGGAGTCTGAGCTGCGCTCCACTATTATCGACCACAGCTTGTAATAATCAAAAAACATAGAACAATGCCTATCATAGACTCATGCAAGTGATAATCTTTCTTGTCTTCGACACTCATACACACAACACTATAGGTTTTTGAATGGGATGTTCTTTGAGAACACGCACAAGTCATACACACAACACTATAGGTTTTTGAATGGGATGTTCTGTAGGAACACGCAGAAGTCATACACACAACACTATAGGTTTTTGAATGGGATGTTCTTTGAGAACACGCACAAGATAAACATACACATACTCTTGCGCCTAGATCGGACATACTAGTACAACTAAGATGTTACAATGCACTTCACGCCGCAACGCACTCGCAACGCTTACCACCCGTCCCCCAGCACACGCACACCCGCCCCCCAGCACACGCACCGTAACACAAGCACCCACCTACTACACGCACAATCCTTAAGGACTCCCCCACACGCACAATCCTTTAGGATCTTTTACGACCCACGCCTACACAAGAAAAACTGAAGCCACGATGNCCCGTCTAAATACGGTTGGCGATGATTCTTCGCGACCAATGAAGGTTGGCGATGATTCTTCGCGACCAATGAAGAAACCAAAGACCGAACCGGAGACCGGGAAAGAACGGTACATTCAAGCCAACGGGCTGGACGAAGCGGAGTTTTTTACCTTTGAAAATCAAATGAATTTCCACACGGGTGAGGCTCTTGCGAGGGTTCTTGAATGTATCGATGGAGTCCTGAAAATAGAGGGTTGTTGTGTCGAAGTAAAAGACGAGGATGGTGACGTGTGGATTATTTATTCACATCTCGACGAGGACGGAGACGGTAACGACTCCGGCTATCATGCAGTGCCAGCACATGTCGGTAAAAGTGACGTGGTTTTCTACCCTCGTATGTGCCAACACAAGTTCACCCTCTCGATGCTACGTGGTGTTGTGAACCATGGATTTCGCATCGTGCATTTGGTTAATAAGTCTCCCTTGCCATATGATGATGAGGTGTTGAGAAAATTCTTAACCGTGGAAGACCCTGCTCGATGTTTTGTGAGTGAAACGGAATCGATACAACTCGACCGAAAGATCTTATTCGATAAGATCAAGGGATCCATCCGTGCACATCTCGATAAGCAAAGTGGTGATGCGGAACTGAAGCTATGTGATTTTCTATCACTACCGAAAAAACCAGCGTACACACGGAAACATTAGATCGAAGACCAGAGATCGAAGATCATACTTCTTCGACACTTTAATATTGGTATCGTTTGTGTTTGTAAGAGTATATATACGAAGCTTGATTAGAGTATATGACTTGTAGGATATGTCTAGATAATGATGGTGTCTTAATTTCGGCGTGTCGATGCAAGGGTTTCGATCACGGCTACACTCACGAGGAGTGTTTACGCAAGTGGGTGGAAACATCTGATCGAACCCGTTGTGAGATCTGCAACGAAAAGTATACTATAACCGAGCGATGTGGTTGTAGTTTTTCTGAATACATGTATAAGTTTTGCACCTTTCATGCAGAGTCAGTTGTTGAGTATCAGTTGTTAAGTGTTGGCACAATGTTGCTTTCTATCTTGTACTTGATAATATGTTTTTTTACCCCGGATGAGGCGTTTTCCGAAATGGCCGGATTAAATACGTACACGATTGTACTAGCCCTCATGAGTTTTCAGATATACGACCGTGGTAGATCGCCGTATTTTGTATTGAATGTGGGTGTTCTTTGGAAACTCTCGTACGGTGTATCTGTTTTAATATGTTGTGCTATTCGCGACACATTTGCCGAAGACGCTTGTGGTATGAGTTGTGCGTTGATAGACAATGTGAAATACGACGGTTGTGTCGAGCCGTGTCCATATGCAGTGTATCGCAATACTGTGCTAACTGATTACAGGTCCGCGAATTATTTAAACCTGTACAATTTTATGGTGTTGTTTGTGCTTCGTGCGTTTATCTTATGCTTTACTCACAAACGAAGACGCATTTTTAGCGAATATTCAGTTGGTTCAGACGAAGAAAAGGGATTACTTTCAGACTCATCGTCTGATTTATCCGGTGCATCATCATCTGATACGAGCGGTGCTCTTTCGTCTGGTATGGTTTGATCAGAGTCAACGCCGCCTGTTGAACATAGAAATAGTAGGCCGATCGTCAAGTAACTGAGGAAGGCAAAAAGAGACAGATACATCCACGCAATGTTTAATGCAGACCTCTCGTGACAGACTGCGTTGCATCCCCAATACCAATACGAATGATAGTATGGTACTTGGTCAATACCAACGCCAGTTTGTCCAGATGATATGATCGCCTGTAAAAGAGTGTTGCGTGTTTTTGCATCGTAATTTACAGACTTACTCCAATCGAGTAGGTCTCCACCATCAATATTGTTTGTGTTAAATGAATTAAACACACAGTCTGCTGTAGTTTCAATGTTGTTGTTTCCAAAAATTTCATATCGCTCCACTGGGTTACCTTCGAATGATGTATCACGACACCCTACGTCACCTAGTAGTTTCATGTCTGTGAGAATACCTCTCCAATACAAGCGTGCAACGAGAACAATTAACTCTGCAACGGCAAAGGCAATAAAGAATCCAGCAACTAATTTTTGCCGTGGTGGGTCAATGAATTTTCCGTCTCCGAGAATGGTCCACGTCGATATGGCAGATGTGAGCAATGCGCAACCGGCGAGCACTATTTCGACAATCGTATATGTACCCGGTTGGTCGGGTTGCTTGCCGACGTCACTAAAAATATTCAAGTCATACAAAACAGGCAATGTAATAAACATCGAACCTAAAATAATAGTAGAAGTTACAGTCGCAATGATTGCAGTCCATCTTATCAAGGCCATTTCTTTAGAGCTACGATGTACATATATATACATAAATTACATTCTTTCCCATTGTCGCTTCTTATGTCGACGTCGTTTTCGTTGCCGACTGTGTCTCGGTCGTCTTTCGTCGGCTGGTGGAGATTGCCAACGACGCGGTCTTCGACAGTGTCTCGGTCGTCTTTCATCAGCTGGTGGAGATTGCCAACGACGTCGTCCTCGTTCCCGTGTCTGTAAAGGTGGAGGTTGTGTGGGTGGATTGGGTTGTGGTGGATTCCACGAAGGAATGGCCGCTTCTACAATTTCACCGGGTTCTGGGATGTTTTTAAACTTATGAGCATACGATTGACCGACGACCAAAACACCTTCCACAATATCGTTTACATCCACATTTACTGGGAAAAACGTACATGTCGGTTTCCTTCTTTTAAATGTCGCTTCAGATAAGAGTGAGCAAAAGTCAAAAGCTGTCACGTTGTTTTCGTCTTGTACTTTTAAATCTCTAATCTTGGTTTCTTTATCTGACTTGAACCGATACCTCATAGTACCAACTGATGAAATGATTTTTATACCGCTGAGTAAGTGATGTGTGTGACCGTTCTAATCTTCGCCAGAATTCTATAATCACAGTGTGAACACTTGACTTCTTGCGAAGGTGTGAGCGAAACAACTTTCCCACACCCGTTGCAATGGTATGAGTGAGCAACTTCTTTGACCGTTGCTATCTCAACACTTTTCCGCTTCTTTGTTTCTTTTAAACTGGGTTGAACAGGGGTTGGTCTCCCAATTCCTAGGAAACGATTAAACACATTCATGGTCTTTAAGTGACCTGATCTTCGATCTAAACATAAAAGCGCATAGCGCATAGTAACGCGCATGCATAGCAACGCGCATGCATAGCAACGCACATGCATAGCAACGCGCATGCATAGCAACGCGTATAGAGCTTATAAAGTCAAAATTTTGACATGTAAATTTATTATTAATACGTATAATAAGTGTGTGTATGTCTGTTGCTATGCAACTCGTCTGTTGCATAGCAACTTTAGATCATATATCTGTGTATGTTCGTGTCGAAGACAACACACTAGACACCGACTAACTCTCGAACAACCCATACCCAATGAGCCTCGAACGTTCTAACAAACTCCAACCATTGCTCGAAAAGGCAGACGCAGAGCGAAGTGTCTTTGCTGTACAGTACATGGGAAATCGAGAGATTCCACTTTACAAATTTGTTCTAGGTTCTGACTGGGATTTTTATCACAACGATATAGTTGGAAATGGGGTGAATACAGTGTGCGAGGTTATTCGTGAAAATCGACCGTGTCACTTGTACTTGGACATGGACGCGCATGGCAAGACTCGTGATGATGTATTTCATTATTGGGAGTGTTTAAGGCCTCTATTTGTGAATGCTTTACGTCAAAAAGTAAAAGACGACAAAATCGACATCATAACCCTCGACAGTAGTAATGATGATAAAGGTTCCTTGCACATTATATTAAAGTGTTCTTCGCATATATTTACGAACAACATCCACTGTGGTGCATTTGTGAGTCTGGTTGGAGCAGTTGCAAATGAATCTGTCGAAACCGAATCAGCGTTTAAATATGTGGATCTGGCGGTGTACTCAAAAAATCGAATGATGCGAATGTGGGGTTCCACGAAAGTCGGACAGGATCGCTTTTTGAAGTGGGATGGTGTTGAGCTTAATTTTCAGTCGTGGAAGGCGTCTCGAATTTGTCCAACCCATTCCACTCTAACGAAAATCGAACTGCAGGATAAATACCTTCAGTCTAAGCAAACAGTCAGTATTGCAACCGGTTGGGTTCCACCATTTATGAATGTAATCGTCGACTATTTGACTAGCGTTTTGAAAGATCGTTTTGGCACTGGTGCCATTCATGAAATCATCTGCGTTTTTCCAGAGTCGCTTACGTATACCGTTAACACTGACATTCGGACGTGTTTGATTGCGAATAAAACACATAAGACGAATCACATGTATTTTGTAGTTCATGTCATGAGTGGGACATATCGCTACTCTTGTCGAAGCAGTGGATGTCAATGGAAAACTAGGCAGAAACGTTTACAGGATATTCCAAACAAGACCAAACGGAGGGAAGAGAATGTTCGAATGGATTTAGTCACACGTGTTGAACGTTTTCCAAAGAACATCCAAAATATCATCGACGAGTGGTTGAGTTTACCCGTTACCGCCAAGACAGTTTAATTGCACGACTTCGTTCACAGCTTGAACGAAGTGTGTGTGTATCTTATCGCAAAACGATGAGGTGAACAATTTATTCATTATAAAATGTGCACTGTAAACATGTGGAAGATACCACGACTGTTGTAAAAGCCACTCGCGCATTTGCAATTGAATAAACGCTGGAAAGTTCCGCAATTTCCAATAATTGTAACAAAGACGCTGGTACTTCCTTTGAATGATAACATGTTCACATCCCCCATCAAGTGTCAGTATTAATTGAACACCTGCTTGATTCGAACAAATGGGTTTCCCTTCAATCGAACAAACACAACCAGTGGGGACACTGTTGATTTGAGTTACCTTTGTAGCGTTGTGAATTAAGCTTACAATGTGTGAAAATGCCACATTGTTAAAAATGTCCGCGCATAAATCTGCACGCATTTTGTTGAAGAAAATACAGTCGCGAGTGATATTTATAGGGACTTGTGGAGGAGCGTCATGAAACATGTCTAGTAAATAGTATGTTACTACACCGTTCATTTGTTGGCTTGAAACGCTCATATATGTATGACTTGTCTTTCATTATATATGTCCATGTTTAGTAATCCAAACGTATAAATACCTTTATCAAATTTACTATATGTATGAAGACACCGTCCACGATCATGCTTGGCGTAGGTGGTGGTTTTTTCGTCGGTGGTTGGGCGATGGTCTTTAATAGTGGATATACCGGTCCGGCCATACCAAGTGGGTTTGTCTTTGCGTTTTTGCTTATGGTCGTCGGAACTGCTACCATAATAAGCGGTGTGACATTGAGCCTCCATAAGGAAGTCAAAATAAAATATCCTCACATTTTTCAAGTTATTCTTGGACTCTTGGTGCTGAGTCTTGGCATACGAACATTTATTTTGCACCCATTAGAACTACCAGAATGTCCATGTGCTGTTGGTTATTTTGGTTCAGAATGCACTCCTTGCAATTGTTTGAATGGTGTATGTGACGACGGTGGTGAAGGATCTGGCGCGTGTAGTTGCAATATTGGGTGGGCTGGTGTCAGCTGTGGTGTCTGTGCACCGACATTTACAGGTGACTGTACCACCTGCAAGAGAGGGTGGGTCGGCGAGAAATGCGATAAGTGTTACCCCGGTTACATTGGCTCAGCCTGTGATCAGTGTGCGGAGAATTGGATTACTGAGACAGACGATCTAGGCACGCTATGTCGTACTTGTAAAGATGGACATTACGGAGGATTCTGTAAACCATGTAGGACGTGTAATGTTCATGATAGTCTGGCAATATGTCGTGATAACAAGTGGCACGGTGAAAATATATATACTGGTGAAACTTGTACTTCGTTTGGTAATGTTTGCACTGATCATTATGACTGTAGTACGTTTAATTGTAAGGGTATATGTGTGGACGGCGATGAAACCTCTGGTGAAGTGTGCGAATCAGATTTAGAATGTTCAATAGGAACATGTTCGTATAAGACTTGCTGTCGAGAAGAACGGTTAGGTAATGGTGAGTGTGTATGTCAGCGCGCCGGCTACTGGGGCCCGTCATGTGAGCCTTGTCCGGGGTTCGACTTGATATATTCAGCGTCTATATGTGGAGGCCACGGCACTTGTGCAGCCGCTTATATCGGGGATGACGAAACGTTTAATAGATTACAATGCGTGTGCAATCCTGATGGAACGGAGCCATTTCCAACGTGGAGTGGTGCAACATGTGGCTGTTTGAAAGAAAAAATTGATTCTAAATGCAGTTCTTGTGGCGATGGTTACTTTGGTGAGGAATGTAAAACATGTCCCGGTGGTGCTGGTATTTCACAGTGTTCCATGCACGGAGAATGCAACGATGGAATTGATGGTACTGGTGAGTGTTCTTGTGATGTAGACATCAAATCAAATGGTTTGGGTGGCTGGGGTGGAGAAACGTGTTCGAATTGTTTCTCGAGTGATTTTTATGGTGATAAGTGCCAAGTCTGTCCCCTTGCTATAGCTGTCCAGTGTGGTGATGGTAGGGCTGAGATTCCAGATACCGGTGTGTGTATCAATAGTTGCGGCACACAGCAGTGTACCACTACTGGTAGTTGTACTTAATAAGTAAACTATTTTACGCGGTAAACTATTTTGACGTCTACAAAACTAAACACGCACTCTTACGACTCGACGGGTGCGAAGCACTTGACTCGACGGGTGCGAAGCACCTGACTTGATAAGCACCTGACTCTGATAAGCACCTGACTCTGATAAGCACCTGACTTGACGATTGACTCTCTCACAGAACCTTACTCTGAGCTACGATACTATGGATGAGCTACTTTTGCAACAGTTTCATATTACAGAGGACGATATAAGAACGAGCGATGAAAGGTTGGAACACTTGTATGTTCAACATGTGATCCCCCCGCTTCAAATCGAGTTGTACTGTGACCCACTAGTTTTGGACACTTCTTTTACACTTGATGGTCCAATGCCTGACCACATCTTTGCCGGTCACGATTTTTATGAGAATATTCCCAACGATATTGTTTACTTGAACGACCGCGTGAACAGCCCTGACAAATATTCAACATTCTATAAAGAACATCGTTTGTACTGGCCAATTGTTGTTCAAAAACTTGGCGTTTTACGTCTGCGTGAGTATTTTGCCGAATTACGAAATCGACAGCGTTTGGAAAACGCTCGAAATAAACTAATTTCAGAAATAAGACAGTACGACCGCGACAAACAGATACAAGAATCTGAAAAGGACATGCTTTTAAGCAGTCGGTGTTTAAAACATTAAGTTGTGATGCTATGTATGCGACGGAGTACGCGTGGATTTCAGTTAAAGTTTTAATCACGTCGCGTAAAGCCAGTTATTCAACCCGTATTGGTTTTCAGATCCCGGTACGTATTGCAGATATAAATGAAGATATCTGACTGGTGGGTTTGCGTCAATGGTGAATCTCAAATGATCTTTTGTGCCGGCGTCTGAGACTGATAAAGTACACCCAACATCGTCTTGCATCATTTGTATCCACTCATCACGGGTCTGTGTGATTTGATCATAGTGGAACGGGAACAATACTATGCGTGTTCGTTGTATGAATGGCAAGACCACACAATCTGGTGATAACTCCGTCCCCTGTACCGTTTGTCCCTCGTCTATTCCTTCGAAAGGGTTTGGGATTACTTTTAATTTTTTAGTAGTTTTTAGAATAGGTCGCGTTGACCCTCGTTTGGAAGCTCTGGCACTAGATGCTTCACTTAGTTGCTTTAATAAAGATCTGACCTCTGTTCTTTGATCTTCTGTCAGGGGTTGTGGCTTTGAATCTGTCATTTTTAAAAATAGCATGTATTTAAATAGGATCTATTTTAATAATATGAAGAAAGCTATTTATGTATATTTAATTTGTCATAATTGCAGCCATATAAAGACTCACACATACATCGGCGCAGCTTATAATTTTAGACGTCGATTGGAGCAACATAATGGCAGTGTGCAGGGGGGGCCGCGTATCACTCGTAAAGCAGCTGGTAATTGGGAGCCAGTGTTTATTTTAAAACTGCCTGTGACACGAAAGATTAGTTCGAAGATAATAAAAAGGGAGTGGAAAAGTAAGTCACGTGGGCTCGAATCTCGTATACGAAAAGGATTTGAAATTGCGATGAATTACAATCTAACGTGTTACATCCTCGCAAACCAGAAAAAGAACGGTCCACCGCTTTTAAAACGCTTATCTAGTCGTTGGGATGGTGGTAGAATCGTTATAAAGCGGACTGTATTGGCCGAATTACTAAAGTCTGACAATACATAGTTTACTTAAAAATTTTAACTTTTTTACGTCTAATTTGTGCGACTTTTTGTAGTGGTGATTCTGTTTTTCTAATAACAAATATAATATTTTTTTGTGGGAAATCAAAGGTAACGTCCGACACAAAAGCTCTAAATTTGTTCAATATAACGTCGATAGTATTAATCGAGAGCGTTTCTACTTTAGAAACAATCAGATTATACACACGTGTATTTTTGGTGATATCCAAATTAAATTGCAGCTCTGTTAGATTAACTAAAACTTTTAGTACACCTCCTACCTGTGGTTTGTCTGATTCATCAACGGTGTCCATGTTGATAGCTGTTGGAAGTTCGTAGAAACATTCGTCGTCAATTCTATCCCTCTTGTTTCCAGTTAATTCTCTCCCATCTTTCCACGCTTCTATTATGATCATTGATCGATTAAAATCAAATTCAATTTTAAGAATCTTCGAGTTCATCATTTCAATCTGCCTAATGTCATCTAACGTTAGCCGTGGGGGGTTGCGTAGACTAATTTTGTACCGCGATTCAAACGAGTCATGAATAGATATCTTGATTGTCTCCCGACCATTAATGGTACCTATATATCGTACCAATTCTGCAACAAATTTATTATCCTTCTCACAGAGGTTATTTTTTGGCAAAGAAATCACAGTTGGAGCCGATCGCTGAGACGGTTCCATAGGCAGTATATGCAGATAATGCAAATGCTTAAATAGACGAGTGTTTTCAAATGTGGTTTTTCAAATGGTTTTAGAGTTTTGGGTAGTTTCTGTCTGGTTCGTCTGCGTAGAACGTTTTGACATTTCAGAATCACCCATCCATTGACCAAGTCATGTTCAACATCGCACGTCATCCCAGCATCATTCGCAATACGGTCCCACTCATGCACAAGCTCATTCGAGTAGATTTCCATATTGTGAAATAATATTGTAAATCCTAAATTATCATGTCTATATCCTTTGAATTCAACCTTTATATCTGGATTATTACCACGGTCTGATTCCACGAGCTGCTGTATAAATGTTTGGGTAGTCTCGTCAAGTTCCGTAGTTTTAGTGTAAATTCGATCCATTTATTAAAATAACGACGTATATTTATACTTCACAAAAAAATGCTCAGCAGCCATTCACCGTCAATATCCGCTAGGAACGCCTTCACCTCATAGAACTTTACAATGTCTTGCACTACCAATTTTTCAGCTTTTTGTGGAAGGTGCAAGACTTTAAGCCAACTGATTGCATCGCTTGATGGTACGTTGTTCTCGTTCAAAGTATGTACAAATGAACGTTTAAAAGATTTAAAGGCGATTAGGTCATCTGTTGACCAGAATTCCCTTGCTTTTTCTTCCATGTCATCAAAGATCGTTGAATATGCTATGCGGTTGCATATGACCTTTGCAAATTCTTCGACTTGTGGGTGTATTTTAATCTCCAATCCTTCCAAATCGACATGTTCAAGTAATCGCTTGCACCAATAGCTTATATTTGTATTTTCAACATTCTCAGTGATAGAGAGAAGATCGTAGTTGTTAAAGTCATGTAAAATAATTTCTCGACACATCGGACAACAAATGTCTTCGTTTCCCTCGGTTTCTTCGTGGTTTCTGAATGATGCAAGACATTTTACGCAAATACCGTGTCCACATGGGTACAGTACTCTCGGTTTAACATCAGTACAATAATTATGAAAACATATAGGACATTTAGGTGTACACAATACAGAGTGTGACATGTATATGATATTAAGCGAATATTTATATGGCTTCTAACTTGAATTTTACACGTCAAAATTTTGAACAACACAATATTCTTGTTGGTACTTTTCGTTCGTTGGTGCTTTTCGTTCGTTGGTACTTTTCGTTCGTTCGTGGCACGCGTGTTCTCTTCAATCAATCGAATCGACGTTATGTCTTCCCGTTCTGAAACACAAAGCCCTCGGTTAAAACCGGGTAACAATAGTATCGAAGCACTTGAACTCATGCAATTGCCTACGAAACCATACGTAACCCTTGCAGATCTCGTCGCAGTGGATCAAGTGGATCAAACAAAACACTGTCAAGTAAAACTTTCCGCGATGAAGTTGATCGAGATGCGTAACAATCTAGACAACGGTCAGTTGTTTTACATACGTCAAGTAAGCGACCCAATGTTTCCTTCTCAATACCGTCAGCTGCCGCGTGGGATTGACTGCAATACTTATTGGCCATGGCAATATGCTGGAAATATGATGTACTCTGGTGAAGCATTTCAATATCGTCAAGGGGCTATATTTGTTATGTCAACGAACAAAAAGATGAACTGGAAAATCGAGCGAAGGACTGGCAATTTGCAATGGGAATCGACGCATTCTGTGAACGGTAGTACATTTTTTGTCGAGCCAATCCAAGAGAAATTTATCATTGAGTTTATTACACGCATTGGTGTACATGTAAGGAGCAAGTCACCAGAGGTTTACGAATCCCTTATGAAGAATGACGCATCAGCTCAACCAGAGACGAGACCCAATCGTGCGTTTCGGAGCCTGAGCCTTCAATAACTTCTGCTCGACATGTTGGGCATGTGGTGTTGTCTATTAACCAAGGGTCAATGCAACTTGTGTGAAATTTATGATTGACGGTATCAGAACATGGCAAACACTTAAATGTTTCGCCGATTTTGAATGTCTCCAAGCATATGCCACACTCTCCGATGTCACCTTCTACTTTTAAAACTACTATTCGGTTTTTTTCGTCAAGTGTTTCACTTTGTTGCGGTTGAGCTAGCTGTGTTAAAGTATTTGCCGCGGACGTCAAGCAAAACAAACATCCACCACCACACGGACAATCCTCGCGTGTGTTAAATGTGTGTGATGAAACTTCGTTGATAAACATTTGATCTAACGAAGACCGTGGTTGATGCATTGGGATTTCGTGCATATTTCCTGCGTCTATATCGTATATTCGAACCATGTTCCGGTCTGACATTTATAAGAAAAACATTAAATATTTATATACAAAAATTACACCCTAGTTTTTCGAGACAGCCCGACAGACAATCATCTTCCTCCTCCTCCTCCTCCTCTTCATCACCTTTGCCAATATTTACATTTGTAGAATTCTGTTTGGTTGGATCTACACCAGCCGATCCGGAGTTTCCAACCGCAATCGTAACACATTGTCCCATTATGTACAATGTAGTATGTTATTTATACTAAAGAACCTTGTCAGGTGGTATTAATTCGATGAGACAAGTGTTGTCTGTACATTCACCAGTCATGTCGGTTTGGTCTAAAGACTTTGACTTCCATTTGGGAGAAAACTTTTTTAGAAAGTTTTCTGCAGGATGAACGACATTGATGGCAAGTTTGCACCCCATTTACTATTGTCGACGTTTATATTTATATCTTTTTTTCCTCTTTTTTCGTGGGTGAAGTAATGGTTCACCCCCATGCAAGAGCCATGCGATATATGCGTTATGTGGTTTCAGTGGTCTGTGCAACGTGATTGGCTCTCTGCAAATGACACATGTTACATGGTTTACGTGTAAAAGCTTAGCATGGCACGCTTTACACCACGAGTGTCCGCATTTATTATTGAACAACGAGGTCTTCACGTCGAGGCAGATTGGGCATTCCATTTTATACAATTTTGTAGTGTATTTTAATAGGGTATTTAAACATAAATGTACTTAAAGTATATGTTTCGATTTGTGTTAGGTTTTATGGTTGGTGTTTATTCTGCGCAAAACTACGACTTGCCAGACATTGCACAGGTGTCTAAACAGTTTCTTTCCGATGTCGAACGATACAAAAAGCCTCCTTCAAAGTAAGCGTCTCCAGTTTTTGTTTTGTTTGCACAGCATTAAAATATACTTGATCATTCTGCCTGACCCACGTCTGGTAATCTGCCGTTACGTTTGGTGGCACACCGTTTTTATTGATGACTTTATCTAGTAGAGCTATGCGTTCACCGATTTCATCATCGCACATTTTCGTTGCAATCGAATGAAGAGCAAGCGCCATGTATTTGTAATCTTTTACTGAACTTTTCCATAATCTGCTTGACAACTCGTCGAATTGGTAGGCAAGCAATATTGCTCGATCGTTTTGCTTGTAAGAAAACATGCTGAAATATTTCAACGCCACCGCTTCGAAGAGTTTGTGAAGATGGTATCTTTCGTTTGTTACGTGATTTAATCGCATCAATGGCGTGATCCAGCCACAGCTTTGCATTGTGGATAATGCTAACGTTCTATAAGTGATAGACTCGTTGCATAATTTCAATTTTTCTTTTTCGTCAACTGCTTCGTTAGCAACTTGAATATATTTTTCGCTGATTAAATCTTCTAAATGTAGTTTTTCAATGTTCCAATTCGTCGAGACGACATCATACCACTTGAATTTTGGATGTGACGACAACCGTACGCGTTTGTAACGTATTCTATCGGAGATTTTACAAAAGGCCTTATAATAATTAATAATGTTATCAATATTTGAAAAATCTTTTCTTCTAAGTTCAGAAAGTTGGATGAGAGCTTTGTTTGGTATGGTGTCATCTTCAATTAACCGTTCAAAATAAATGCTTTCCATATATTTATTTATGTATTATATTTATACTAACTTACGACACATTGTTCGTCGCCGTTCTTTACGCCTGTGGCTATGTTAACGCCGTGCTTTGTCGCAAATTTTTCTATTTTTTCCAGTCTGTTTGATAAATCCTTGACGAGATTGACTAAGTAGAGGACTTTTGAATCGAGCTCTTCAACCTGTATGCTTAGTTCATCAACATGAGTATCCTTCATGACGCTCATTTATGAAGAGTACAATGCAAATAAATACATGCTTTTAAGAATATGAAGTTTTAATTTTATGACAGTTAGTGCATAAAAGTTGGCACTGTCATCATCCCTTATATAGTGTCGATAAATATTGGCGCCCGAACATGTGATGAGATTATCATGGTTGCCAATGGTTCGTATGCTGGCAAAACGATAGATTGTCGAACATCTAGTAGCAAAGAGAAGCGTTTTGCATGTATGTCTTCGACGAGATGATGCACGAGTGTTGCGCCCATTTTTGCTAGCTTCTTTTTTATAAAAACGGACGCGATTTCACCTTCTTCCAGCGTAATGTCAAAGTTTAATTTCACATCGTGCAATCCCGCGTCTAGTGCTAATGGCTTTGAGACACATAAGTTTGCGCCAATGCTCTCTGGTGTTTCATATTTTGGGGCAATTCCGTTTTTGTGAATCTTGATGAACATTTAATTAAATGAGAAGAGTATATATAGTCGAGTTTTTTCATGATAAAAAAATGGTCAAGCGTAAGATAACAAGCAATCGGCGCTCACAGAAGCGTCCCAAACGCTACACATTATTCAACCCCTATGAGACTGGTAGTGAAGTCGTTTACAGTAACATCGGTTGGGATTACACAGTTGGAACAATTTTGAGCTTTACGTTTCATCCAAACACGCGCGTTGTTCGATATAGAATCAGAGCACCAACTTGTCCCGGTATGAACATTGTCCATGATGTAACAGCGTCGTGTATTGAAAGTGAACGAAGCGGTTATGATTTTGAAGTATCCGCACCGTTCTTTCAACTGACAAGAGATGTCGAGTGGTACTCTACTTGGCGTGATAATTTAAAAGTTGGACAAAAACTTTTGGATATTTGTCCAAATATTCTACTTGATCGACATGTTTTTGTCATCAACGTTACCTCTGACAGTATAGACTGTCAAAGTGAAGGAGAGCGGCAAGTTCGTTCTTACCCGAAGAATTCGAAGAGAGTAATTCCAAAAATAAAATTTTTTGATGGTGTTTTTCAACCAATTATCAAAGAAAATTTTGAGCTGCCACCGCAGATTTTCCCGGAAAGAGAGCAGACAGACGAATTTATGGGTTGTAAATGTATTGTAGATGGACGCGAAGGTCACGTCATCGACGTGGATTATTCTATCAACAAGTATTGTGTGATCTACGACCAGCATCTTTTTTGTGATAGATCAATGGCGTGGATGCCGTTATACCAAACAAGTTCTGAAAATTACGGCATCGAATGGGTTTCAAGAGAGTTTATCCACATCGAAGAACGCGATGCTGTGAAAGCGAGGCAAATCAATGGATTGAGTTCCGACGATCCTGTAATTACGTTTGACATGGATTTATTGTCTAATCAAGAGCTGCGACAAATACAAGAAATTTACGACATGGGAGACGTGGAGTATGCGTTTGACATTATGAAGTATGTGACAGCGTTCCCTTTCTCATTTCGATCAATCCCAAGCTATTACCCTATATCTTACTGTCATTATTTGGATCATGATAAAGAGGTGTGGAACAACATGTGGAGTGCTCGTTTCGGTGCAGGCACTCCTTGGGTAAATTCTGTAAACTTACAGGCGATGCAATATTCGCGTTCAATTCCTATGTTTACGTTCGACTTGGTTGATTTTAAGCATGTACACGAGCGGTCAGTGTACACCGCGTCTCTTCGCGTTCACTACAATGGTGTGTTTTCAACTGATATTGGTCACATATCTTGCTCCCAGCTAACGCGTGTATCTAACTTCCTTATGCGGAAAATATTTAACTATTCGTATCCACGAGAAGCATTCTTGACATATAAGGAATTCGTTGAATATAAATCAAATAAGGTGAATGTTGAAGATATTCAACTACTCCAACCTAGATATATCTCTACCTTGAAAGGATATCAACAACATCTGGTCAACAAAATGTATGCGGTTGAGCAGCGACGTGATCAATATACAACTGATATGTTTAATCGAAACTTTGATGGATTCAAATATAATGAAATCGTTGGGTTTGACCGCAGATATCATTCTAATGCAAATGGTGGTATTTTAAGTTTAGGAATTGGTCTTGGCAAGACGGTCATAATTATTGAATTAATACTTCGGTCTTCGTTTGAAAAGACCTTAATTGTCGTACCAACCGGCATTTTGGACCAATGGAGATCTGAATTAAAGCGTTTTGCACCTTCTGTGTCAGTCTCTGAGTACTACATGAAGAAAAGGGACGTATCTGGCACGGTGGTTCTTACAACATACAAAATGTTAAGCAATTCGTATTTGGAATTGATAACACTACCTGTGTTTGATAGAATTGTCTTTGATGAAAGTCATCAGCTGAAAGGTATGAACACACAAACATTACATGGTTGTTCTAGTATATACGCCCGTGCAAGATGGTGTCTGACGGCAACCCCCTGCGATGATGTCTTGTCACTCTGTCCTCAATTGTCCATGTTACAGGTATATCCTTTTAATTACAAGACTGATCCAGCGGTATTGCAACGAATTTGGAACCTAGATCGAGGTCTCTTTCGAAAAATGTTGGATGAGATTGTGTTTGAAATCAGCGAGACGCGTTTAGAACAACTGGGTGTTAATCCGATGAGCCACGTTATTCAAGCGGAGCAAATCGTAACTCTGGAACTCCCCTTCGTAGTAAAAAAATTAGTTGCAGTCTTGATTGAAAATTATAAAGAAAATTTCGAGTATATGACACAACGCCACCTTCATAACATTGTGCGAACGATAACTCTGACCAGTATTGACCACAGCTTAGTTCATGTCTGTTCATTTGGAACACCCGTGAGCGGTAGAGACGGTGTTAACGAAGGCACTGTTGATGAGATCGTTGCAAACATTGATGCGATGACAACGACCACATATCGCCAAGAAATAAAGAAGAAGCTTTTAGAGTATTCTGCACAAGATACTGAAGAACACTGTGTCATTTGCCTCGAATCTTTTCAGAGTCGAACTCTAACCCCCTGCTTTCACTCGTTTTGCAGAGAGTGTATTTCTAATTCGCTTGGATTTAAAAGAGAATGTCCGACGTGTCGAGCACCATGCACAAAAAAAGATTTAATTCGTTTGGTTGAAGAACGCCAAGAAAAATACGACGACCACGTGCTGTTGACAAATTCATGTGGCAAAAAATACATCGTTTTAAACGACTTAAAAGAAATCTATGATGTGAACATGGTGTGTGAAAAATTTGTGTGGTTGCGAGACAACATACAGAAATTTCAAGAGAGGGGTGAGTCAACCGTGGTATTTTCTGCATATACTCCCGTTTTAAAACGCCTTCATACATTTCTCGAACATTGCGGTGTTAAGTCGAGTATTATGACAAAAAGTTCCACACGCACGCAAATAAAAAGTGCGGTACATGAGTTTGGTATGACAACCGATGTCTTTTTACTCTCTACGCAGATGGCGTCGGTGGGAATAAATCTCTCGACAGCATCAAATGTAGTTTTTATGGAACCACTACTGAACGAAGATACAAAGAAGCAATCGATTGGACGCATTCGACGTATTGGCCAAAACAAAAATATATACGTCTACACGTTACAGTTTGACAACGGCGTTGAACCTTATTTCAGTTGTTTAAAAATAGAACAAGATAAGTACATAAATGACGTTCTACGAAAAAGATTTTTAGGAAAACGATTTAAAATGCAAAGGAAAAAAATACGAAATAAAACAATAAAAAAGGTGCTTGAAACAGCCATGTTGTGGGCGCAGAATTTTAATGTCGTTTAATACGTTTATATGGATTCACTGTGGCCTCAAATACGTACTCGTACCAACCATACATACCATTCTCCCATTGTGACAAGCATCCAAGTTTGGTTGTACATATAAATTCAGATAGAGCAATTAATGGCCATCCACAACCCTCTTTGAAAGGCCATTTTTCATTTTCAGCATTTGCCAAATAATGGTCGATTACAGGTTCGTTTCCAGATCCGAATATGCAACATGCAACGATTAGACAGAGTATGAAGCGTATTCTCGGTGTAAAGCGAATGTATGAGCTGGTCTCCGTGTCATACAACATAAGTGTGTGTGCTTTGATAGACTTGCTCAAAGTCTTAAATTTGTCAAGCTCGTGGAAGTACATCCACCGTGTTTCCCACTCTTCGCATTCATAATAATGTTTATCCGGTTGCAACGGAGTATCCACAGGAATACTCAACCCGTATCGTTTCATCTTTTTTTGAAGACGTTCGTGTTCATCTGTTGAGATAATCTTTAATGTGAGCATGCAATCAACGACATTAAAACGATTTCTTGGGTCTTTTACCAAGCAACCGAGTAATAGGTCTCGAAGAGGCGGATCCAACAGTCTACAGTCTTCCGGTAGACATTCGATACTCAAATCAATAGCATCCATCGCTTCGTCTTTTGGTACGTGTGCGAACGATTTGTTCAAAATCAGTTCGTACAAGACTACACCGAGACTCCAGATGTCCATCTCCGGCGTATATAGTTTTTTGTCATGACGATCGTGAACCAATAATTCCGGAGCACGCCACCACCGCGTGACGACATATGCCGTGCCGTCGACGCAATCACATGAAAATTGACGAGTTAAACCATAGTCACAGTACAAAAGTTTCACGCCTTTGATAAGGATGTTGTCTGGCTTTATGTCCCGGTGATACAACGTGTTCTTATGCATCGCATATAAACCGTTGACCAGCTGAATTGTCCATTCTAATTTAAGTGCCTCAGATACCCTGTTCCTCTTTAGATATTGGTGAAGGTCTGTTTCTGCACACTCCATGTGAATATTAATTGTATCGTCACCATGTTTGCCTCTGTGAAGAAACGATTTTATGTAGGTAATATGTCCTTCACATTGACTCACTTGATTCATCGCATGCAACTCCCTCGCACTTGCTTTCACAATCTCTTGGTCAATATCGACAATTTTCATTGCGTGATCGACACCGCCAACATTCTTTTTGTACACCTTACTGTAAGCACCCTTTCCAATTTCACGCGACATTGTTTGTTTCAATAATTTAATCTTAAATACCAAGGCCAAAGAATGCTATCGTTTGTGGGTTGACTTTGTACACTTGGTATTTTGACGTGTTGTCGCAAAATTTACAGTATAAATACGTCTTGTTATTTTATTAAAAACAATGGCCGTCACGTACACCACGGCGGCAATACCTGACTGGGAACTTGAACTACAGAGCATAGACGCCGAATTTGACTTGGAATACTACTTAAAGTGTAGAAAAGAATACGAAGAATTTAATAATGAAAGTATAAAATTTGATCAGATATTGGATTTGTGGGACGATATGTCAAAAGTTGAACGATTCGGTCGATTTTATCATACACGTCCAAACGAAACATATTGGGACGAACCACACTTTATGTTGGATGATCCGCTTGGGTTGTTTATACAAATAGTCGACCTGCAAACGTTTCAGAGACTGAAGGACGACGTTTTTCAAATCGACGAAACCAATTACCGGCCTAGTGGCTCATTATCTCTTCACATGCGAGAAATATGGTCATTGTTTCGTTTTGCAGAGAGATATGTTACCATAAAAGATCCATATCCAGATGAGCAACGAAAGAGGAAGAAATTCACAATTTGGATTGTTAGTAGAATGATGGAATTTTTACTATAAATATATGCACCAAGTAAAACATCATGGGCTTCTTCCCAACGTATGGGTTGTATATTTTTGTGTATGGTCTTGTCGCTGGGTTTTTCCTTACTCTTATTCCGGCACCGTATGGAAAATTTGCATCATTGTCACTTCCATTACAGTTTGACTCGAGGATAACATGGGTCATTATGGAGGTGAGTGCACTCATATTCTTTCTAATTGGGTGGACTGAATTTGATAAGTGGAACATGGATCATCCAACCACGACGAAGGGGTGGATTTGCTTTTTCTTCTTCATCATACATTTTACTTGGAGATCTATACTTTCCCCACTTGTTCTACATGTAATCACCGACTCCGAGCAAGAGTTAATTGGGGAAAAACAATCTTCATTGCTACTGGTTTTGTTTGGATGGTTATATCTACCTGTTGTTGGGTTCATGATTCGAAAAATGACTGTCTACGATTTTCAAAAAATAGAAAGTCATGAATATATTTTTTTAGTGGCCGCCATGTTATGTCTTTTTTTAAATGCGTGGTTTGATATTTGGGTGAATATGAACAGGGAAAAGGGAGAAAAAATTTACTCCGGCGATCTTTATTTGGGAAAATATTTGACTATTGAGCAAATAGATGCAGAATGGCATACTTTAGTACAATGGGGGATTACAACACCCAACTATTTCTTTGAAATTTTAGAGTGGTTTTTCTTTATGTTGTTTGCATGGCGACCAGAAGCTCTTTGGTGGTTTGTTGCATGTGTTCTCATTCTTTTACCGAGGATTTTATGGACCAACAGCTGGTATTATAAACCGATCGAAGAAGCACCAGTTCAAGAAACACCAATTGAAGCAACGTCTGTTCAAGTTGTTCCAAAACATAACCAACGAAGCAAGCAAAAACGTATTGTTTTTTAAGTATAACAAAACATTACGGACTTTATGACCTATATATATCCCATATCGATAAAAAAAATATATTTTACTGAAATATTAGTAGCTACTCTTAACTAGTTAGAATGAGCTCCTTATTTTTTCTTAAAATAAAATAAAATAAATATATTCTAAAACATGTAGTCTAAACAAGTATAAACACCCCTATATGTTTACAGCATCTAAATGGGTGAAACGAACAAGTCATTGTGAGGTCATTGTGAGGTCATTGTGAGGCCATTGTGAGGTCATTGTGAGGCCATTGTGAGGTCTCGTCTTTTTTCACAGAGTTGATTTGTTGCATATTAATTCGTCAGCATTTAGTCCCAATTCAGTCATGGTGAGGTCATGGTGAGGCCATGGTGAGGCCATGGTGAGGTCATGGTGAGGCTGAGAGCTTCGCTCTGTGTGAGGTCATTGATCGTTTCACAAGGGATTTGTTGCGTATTTATGACTAAACGGTTGCCGATGATGTACGTATTAATTCGTCAGCATTTAGTCCCAATTCATATCACAGAACACAACATTTTAAAAATGTACAAAGGAGTAATGTCAAAAAGGGAGATCACACTAACCTCAAGAGATGTTGATCGAGTGATTCGCAAGAGGTATCGCCGAGAAGAGATATGGCACTCTATTGAAGTGACACTTGAGTATGCGTTAGAAGAGTCGTTTCTCAGTGCAATTCTTGCAGAGACAATGAATGACGACCTAATAAAGAGAGTTGACGATAGACAAGTAAAAATGTATAATATTAATAAAACTGGGTTTTGTCCGGTGTGTTTAGACGATACATGTCCACTGGTGCGATTGTACCTGTGTGGTTGTACTTTTTGTGAACAATGTATTAAGGAAAGTGTTAAATATAGTGATCGTTGTCCATTGTGTTATTATACTATAAATGCTGTAAATCCTTATAGTAAAAATGATGCGCAAAAAGAAGAAACGACGAGTAACAAAAATGGACGAACTCGACTCGATGGTGGCTTTTACACGGCGGAATAAGACTTACCGAGACCTCCACGAGCCCCTGACAGAACTTCAGCGTATGGTGGGCATGACTAGGTTGAAACTTTCAATCGTTTCACAAATTAAATTTTTAATCGCTAACAATGGCACCTTAGACGATCATTTTTTGAACACGAGCATTTCTGGACCACCGGGAACTGGCAAAACGTCGGTAGCTCGCATCTTGTTCAATATTTGGAATGCTATGGGAATCTTTAAGAACAAAGACCGTGCATTTCATATTTTGCATCGCTCTGATTTTGTAGGTTCTTATATGGGACATACAAGCAACAAGACGAAGAAGATGTTGCAGAAACACGCTGGTAATGTACTCTTCATCGACGAAGCTTATTCTCTGGTTACAGGTGATAGAGACGAGTACGGTCAGGAGGCATTGCATCAGTTAAATTCATTTATGTCAGAGGAAAAGAGTAACACCATTGTAATCATAGCGGGCTACGAAGATGATTTAGAAGAAAAGTTCTACAAATGCAATCAAGGTCTGAAAAGACGTTTTGGTTGGCACTTTGTCGTCGAACCATACTCTGCGCACGAACTTTATAAAATATTTTTGCAACAGTTAAAGAAAAACGGTTGGACCGTTGAAGAATGTGAGCAATTATTTGTACATAACAAAGAGAAGTTTGTAAACGCAGGAGGTGATTGTGAAAACATTGCCTTTAAAGCAAAGTTGGAATATAGTAAACGAGTGTGGAACAAGAAGAAGAAAACGAAGCAACTGACCGTTGCAGATGTTAAAAGTGGCTTTGATGAGCATTTTGTATATAAAAAAGACTCGATCGAAAGCACTATGTACATATAACTAATATTTATTTATCATTTTGTCAAGCATTTCTTTCCATTCGCTTTCGCCAAATTCAATCGGAAACTCATCCATCATAATGTATGCTTCATACGCAGCCTTTAAACATGCTGATGTCAGCAGTTTCCCCCGCAAATGAGGTTGAGCTGCTTTACGAACACGATTATAAAAATCAATGTAGTTTTTTGGCGTCCACCCGCCTTGCAGTTTTTCTTTTTCCCAGCGAATATACACATTATATAATGCGTTGTCAATTTCTGGCATACCGGGATATACTGTTTTTGCGTTTACAAAGGCTTGTCTAAATTTTAAATCGTGAAATTTTCGCAAATATAGCTCTTCTCTTAACTCGGGTGATGTCCTCCACTTGACGGTGCTGAGGCAACATTCATGCTCAAATTTTAAAATTTCTTCAAGTGTGAATTGCATTGTGAGTGACAGTTGAATAAATTGTAGATAAGCTAAATAGTGTGTAAAGCATGCTTTACGTGTGCAAACCATTTATGCTCAAGGCGTACTCGAGTTCTTTTATGCTTTGTAATATTTTGACAATCAATACGATTCTATTATATATTTTGACAATCAATACGATTTTATTATGTTGTTATTTGTATGGTTATACGACCTCATTCTTTCGATGCTCAAGGTGTACTCGAGTTCTTTTACTCTATTGATATAGGCTTGTAGCACGCCCTCCAACTGTGTGATTCTGTTGTTCTTCTCCTCGATCTCTGATAGAACTTTGATTCTCTTCGAAGAATGACCCTCCCCGTCGAATTTCCGTTTTCTCGAAGGTTCAAGTTTTTGTCGTTTTTCTGACAAAGTGGGATCGTGAAACTTTCTCTTCATTTAAACAATCTGTTGCTCCCTTTATAGTTTTGTTAACCAGTTTGACACTAAGCTAGATGCTATTGATTTGGCATTCCCTTGTTTGATATCAAAATGAAACACGATAAACTGTTCTATGAAGTCTTTTATCTGCGTAGCGCACCCATCTCGAAGCACTGTTTGTGTAAACTCGTTTAAAATTCGATGCATTAATTGTTCCACACATTTAATTCCTTTTGTTAGCATACAGTATTCACAGCTGGGACCTAGCCATTTGACTGCTTGTAGACTGGTACAATACGGTGGATAAATGGGACCGCTTAATGTGTGGTAGTCTAGTTTTATAATAATGTTTCTCAATGCAAACGCATCCGCGAGAGCAAAGTGTTGGTTGACGATATCTCCAAATCCAAGCTCATTATGTATGACATTCAACGTATACGAGGTTCTCTTTGGTAGCTTTTTTCTTGCAAACATTAACGAATCAAAAAAAAACCAATTTAATGGAAGAACAATTCCATGTCGTTTGGATTCAATTTCCAGTAAAATTTTGTCACTCTTAAAGCAATTGTGTGATATGAGTATTTTGGGTGTATTTGGCGGTCCCATGAATTGCAATAATCGTTCAAAGGCAGTCATGAAAGGCACTGCATTTCTCTTATTTAATAGTTCTGGCGTTACATCAATAAAATCTTCCGAAAATGGAGGTGGTATGGAATCTATTTCTGGTGCGATGGACACTTCTAAGGCCGACCCAGTCATGAGATGGACAATGCCAACATCCCATAAATGGCATTCGTTTAAGTCAGTGCTTTCCCCGACGTATTCAAAATCAAATACGTAAATATGTGGAAGAATTTTCGGTAACAAACCCGCATCTATGTACGTGCCCATGTCTGTATAATTATTATAAATACTTATACTAAAGAATTTCCACGGTGTCAAGTCCACTCCACTCGATCCGTTCTCCTTTAAATTCGCGATCAGTTCGACCGTCTAAGACAGAGTCTAAAGTTTGCAATTTATGATACAACATTTTAAAGATGTAGTCGTCCAGACTTCCCTCGGCGATGATGTATCTTATATCACAGACCTTTGTTTGGCCGACACGGTGTACGCGATCTTCAGCTTGTAGAATAGTTCCCGGAACAAAGTACAATTCGGCAAAGAGAACAAGCGATGTCGCTGTGAGTGTGAGACCGGTGCTTGCTGCTCCCAAACTAAGAACGGCAACTTGTGCACGCCCCTCCTGAAAATCATCCACGAGACCCTGACGCTTTTGTTGCGGCGTTGATCCATCGATTCGAATGTAGGGGCAGTCTAGCACACTGCAGACTGCTGTCATCAAATCCATGTGGTAGCAGAAAACAATGAAATTTAGACCTTGATCGAGCAAATCTTTGACAACTTTTTTCACAATGTCCGCCTTGGCAGCGGACGTCAATCGAAATAATTCTGAGATGATACATTTTCTGCGAAAAGCCGCCTTTTTAATTTCTTCGGAGCAGGGGACCATATTTGGAATCTTACAATTTAACTCCTTCCATTCGGTAAATAATGGCATCATTTTTTTCGTTTTAGACGGTTTTAATGGGATATACATCTCAGAGCGCTGTTTTGCTGGCAATTGTGTCAGCACGTCTCGTTTAACCCTTCGTATCATCAACAGTTTACGAATAATCCACACGAGTTCAAAGCAGTTGGACGACCCTGAAAAGTCGTAAAAGCCAAGTGGTGACATTTGCCCGTTGCAGTAACGCTTCGTGTACGTTTTCCAATTTTTAAAAAATGTTGGTCGGAGCATGTGCACCTGTGAAAACAGTTCACACGGTCGATTCAAAGCGGGGGTACCTGTTAACAATAGAGCGTGTGGTATCTTCTTGATTAAAGGTGTTAGATTCTTGGTTCGTTTCGTGCTGTGTCCTTTGAAATAGTGCGATTCATCACAAACAACAATTTCAAATTTCATTTCTTCGAGTTCTTTCGCGCGCTTTGAGGCAAGTTCATAGCTTATGATGACATATGTATTTGGTACGAATTCGTCCGTACCTTTATTGATAATGCAAAATTCAACATCGTCCAACCACTTATTTAGTTCGTGTTTCCATGTATACCGAAGGTAAGCTGGACAAATGATGAGAACCTGTTTGTGAGCATGATATTGAATCAATGCTATGGCCTGCAATGTTTTCCCCAGTCCCATTTCATCGCCAATTAAACACCTACTGCCAAAGCGTACGGCCATTTCAATTCCATCTCGTTGATACGGGAACAACGTTTTGTACAGGCCTGTTTCTTTAAAAGACTCATTAAACGTTCCCGTCGCTTCGTATGCAAGTGCTTCTTCAACAAAAGTCGGTAAAGCTATCACTTCATATCCATTCTCTGCACATATCGTCAACACATCCTGCAAATCTTTGATCTTCACTTCAAATTGTCCACGTTTCACTTTCGTAAACGAACTAAAGCACGATTCCGGGAGACACTTTAGCTCAAACACCAGCGTTTCTTCGTCCTTTAGTTGAAACTCTAATCGTGGGTTCTTTTTCGCTTTTTTGCGGGCGTTGAAAAAGGCGACAGACATATTGTACAACGAAATTGACCTCGATAGATATACAACCCACCTAAATAGAACTGTTTTTTACAAACGTCACAACGCGCAAACCGAGGCATATATAAAGAGAGAAAGCTCCTTATATATTTTGACAAGTCAAAATGCCACCGAAG
>JGI20158J14315_10000451_pt1 | contig 30446 bp, 28 predicted proteins | sample COG_08_FD_14315 | JGI IMG/M metagenome (IMG submission 14315)
TTCTTCAGCTGGTGCTTCTTCTACAGGAGCTTCTTCAGCTGGTGCTTCTTCTACAGGAGCTTCTTCAGCTGGAGCTTCTTCAGCAACTTTCTCTGCAGCTTTTTCAGCTGGTGCTTCTTCTACAGGAGCTTCTTCAGCTGGTGCTTCTTCTACAGGAGCTTCTTCAGCTGGAGCTTCTTCAGCAACTTTCTCTGCAGCTTTTTCAGCTTGTGCTTTTTCTTTTTTGACTTGAATTGCCTTAATTCTGTCTTGGATTACTTTATCTCTATCTTTTTTCCAATCGGCAACAGCTTTTTCAATATCTTTATCTGACATTCCTTGACCCATTAAATGCCATTTAAGAGCAAGTCCAGATCTTTTCATTAATTTATTTACAGGGTCAGTAACTTGAGCACCTAATTTCAGCCACTCAATTATTCTATCTTCCTTAAGGTTATAATTCGATTCTTTATTTTTTTCAAGAGGATTATACCAACCTACTTGTTCAATAGCAGATCCGTCTCTTCTTTTCCTAGAATCAATAATAATTATTCTATAAAAAGGTCTATTTCTACGACCTATTCTTTTAAGTCTTATTTTTGTTGCCATAAAGTTTATTTCTCTTTTTTTATTATGTTATTAAAACAGGCGTAATTTGTTTAAAACTATTGAATACTACAAATGATTTATTTTATGAAAAATCAATAGACATCAACTTAGAAATACCTCTTTTTTCAGCAGTGACACCATAAATACAATCTGCTGACTCCATAGTAAGCTTATTATGAGTAACCATTATAAACTGCGTTGATTTGCTATAATCTCTAATAACCTCAGTAAATTTTCTAATATTAATATCGTCAAGGGGTGCATCAATTTCGTCTAGTATGCAAAATGGACTTGGTTTATATTGATAAATTGAAAAAAGCAATGCAATTGCTGTCAATGACTTCTCACCAGCAGAAAGCATTTTGAGAGATTTATTTCTTTTACCTGGAGGTTGAGCAAAAATATTTATTTCAGAATTTAAAGGGTCATCTGTGTTAGATAATTCAATGCTACCATTTCCACCATTAAAGAAAACAGTAAACATTTTTTCAAAATTTTCTTTTACCTTGCTAAATGTTTCAAAAAATTGCTCCTGTGCAACTTTATCAATTTTCTTGATAGCTTCTTTAAGATTGCTTTCAGCTTCAACTAGATCTGCTTTTTGCTCTAACAAAACATTTAACCTGCTACTCTTTTCTTCATATTCATCTTTAACAGCCCAATTAATAGGTCCAATAGATTCAATACTTCTTTTAATCTTATCTACCTTATAAATCATTTCAGAAATATTATAATTTTTGGGAGTTGACAGCTTTACTTCCTTGCCAAATTTCTCAATTAAATTTTGTTCAATTTGAGCTTTCTTTATTTTAGATTCTGCTATCTTCATTTCAGCATCTTTTATTTCGTAAAAAAGGTCGTCTTTGCTAAACTTGTCAGAATCTAATTTTGCTCGAATAGACTCCATTTTAATGAATGCTTTATTTACAGCATTTTCTTTTTTCTCAAGCTCTAAATTATTTATGTTAATTTTTTTCTGAATACTTTTAATTGATTCATCCATTTTTGAAAAATCAACCTCTTTTTCTTTTTTATAGATGTCAATCTTGTCTTTATAGTCTTGTATGCTTGCTTTGAGCTTTTCATATTTTTTATCAGTTTGAATAACATTCTTTCCACATTCATCACACTCAGAAACAATTTTGATATAATCCTTATCAAATTGATTAAGCTGGTTAATTTTTAATTGCAATTCATCCTCAAGTAAGCCTACTCCTTTTGAAGACTCTTTATTTTTAAGCTGAATTTCAGCTAATAATTCTTCTGTCAACTTATCTACTTTACTTTTCATTTTAGAAAGTGAATCTTTTTCATTTAAATAATTTTCTCTTGCATTATCAAATTCAATACTTTCAACTTTTTTCTTGGATGTATTTTTTTTCAAAAGTTTATTTTTTTCTTTAAGCATTTCTTCAAGCGGGACAATAATTTCTTTTAGCTCTACAATTCTTGCAGAAGATAAATTGATTTCAAGATTTTTTAATTCATCAGTTAGCTTTTCATGTCTTTTAAATCTTTTTAACTGAAGCTCTAAAGCTTTAACTTGAAATTGAATTTCTACAACAATATCATCAATTCTTTCTAAATCTCTTGAATTGAGGTCAAATTTTTTCAATGCTGATTTTCTCTTAGCTTTGTATTTATTTACTCCAGCTGCCTCTTCAAACATTTGTCTTCTACTATCATCTTTATCTGACAAAATTTGTTCAATCATGTTTAACTCAATAACAGAATAGGCATCTGATGTTAAGCCAGTATCGACAAATAGATTTGAAATATCTTTTAATCGACAATTGTTTCTATTAATAAAATATTCGCTTTCCCCTGATCTATAAAGTCTTCTACCAATTTCAACCTCTTCATACTCGACAGGAAGCAGGCCTTTATTATTTTCAATTGTTAGAAATACTTCGCACAGCCCAAGTGGTTTTACATTTGAGGCTCCATTAAAAATAACATCTTCCATTTTTGAACTTCTTAACCTAGATGTTTTTTGTTCTCCTAAAACCCATCGGATTGCATCTACTATATTGGTTTTACCGCAACCATTTGGTCCAACTATTCCAGTGATGCCACTGTCAAATAAAACTGTTTCTTTTTTTGCAAAAGATTTGAAACCAAATAATTCTAATTTAGAAATATGCATAATTTATCCTGGAGGCCAATTTAATAATCTTCCACCAATTAAATGCAAATGAATATGATAAACAGTTTGCCCTCCATCATTATTGCAATTGAAAATTGTTCTATAGCCTGATTCGTCAATATTTAATTTTTTTGCCATTTCCTTAGCAACTTGAAATAATTTTCCTATTAAATTAGTATCATCATCAGTTAAATCATTTAATGTTTCAATTCTTTTTTTTGGAATGATAAGTAGATGAATAGGGGCAGTTGGATTTATATCGTCTATAACAATTACATCCTGATCTTCAAAATGAATATTAGCAGGAATTTCTCTTAAAATAATTTTTTCAAAAATAGTTTTATTCATTATTGGCAATTAACTCATTCACGATTGCTATTAAAGAAACTATAGCAGTTTCAGTCCTTAATATAGTTCTACCTAAATTAACTTGAATAAAGTTTTTTTCATTTAGAAAAATTTTTTCAATATCAGTAAAATCTCCTTCTGGCCCAATAATTAAATTAATTTTAGTAGAATTATTATTTAATCTAAAAATTGAATTTTTTTGCTCTGTTAATGTTTTTTTAGCATCAATAATACATGCAATATTTATAGCAGAATCATCATACCACTGATACAAGTCTTTAATATTATTTAATTTTGGAAATATTGGTCTCATACTTTGTTTGCATGAAGTTTGAATTAAATATTCAATTTTTTTAGTATTTATTGAAGCTTTTACCGATCTATCAAATTTTATTGGTGTTATTTCATCTACCCCCAACTCTACAGATTTTTCAATAGCAATTTTAAGTTTATTATTTTTTATTAGCGGTAAACCAAGGTGAACATGATAATGTTTATTTTTTGAGAATTTATCAATTGAAAGTATTTTTCCTTTGACAGATTTTTTACCAACAATCTCAATTAAACCATAATATATATTACCTCTTCCATCAGTTAAGGTAATATTAGAGCCTTCTCTAAGCCTAAGAACAGAAATTATATGATGAGACTCTTTTTCATCTAAAATAAATGAAGAGTCTTTGATATTTCTTGAATCAATAAATGAAAAATTACTCACGATTAATCTGATATTTAAGGTATAAAAACCCTCCACCAAAATCTTTCTTGGAATGAATTTCTTTTTCTACTTTCAAATGATCGTATCCAAATCCTAAAGAAAGATTATTTCCAGAGGATTGAGAAAAGCTTACTCCAAAACCGAATGAACCGCCCAGATTAGTTTGAGATTCAGTACTTCTCCATTTTTTTGAAAAACTTGAAATTGTTTCATCTCCATCAACAGCAATAAAAGGGCCAATTGAAAATGTTAAAAAAGGACGAAAATTATTAGCAATTCTACCCTCGAATAAATAGTAATTTGTTCGAAAAAACAAAGGGAACATTAAGATATCTTTCTCTCCAGCAACTGTAAACTGATTAAAGTAAGGGTCATAAATTGGAAATTCATCGTTTCTGATATCATACCACCTTAAGTCGGCACCAATAGAAAGATTTGACCGAATAAATGATTCATATTCATAGCCAAAACCATAACCATTGTTTGCAAAAATAAAATTTAGATTTTGAATTTTATTCTGAGCATTTAAAGAACAGGCAAGACATAGGGTAAAAATAATATAATAAATCTTATTCATTATCTTCAAACTCTGCATCTTTCACTTTTTTAAAGTCAATTTTGGTATCTTTTTTCATAATTACTCTATCATTTTTTTTTGAAGAAAACCTATAAATCAACCATACTATTACCAGTGCTATTATTATTTTTATCATACTTATGATGGATTAAAATACTTTATTCCCTGATGAGATTGATGTATTTCATTTAATAAATTGTCAAAATCTTCTGAATTTTCAACAAAATCAATATTGTTTGTATTAATAATAAGCAGCGGTCCTTCTTCATAGTTAACAAAAAATTCTTGGTATCGCTCATTAACTTGATTTATGTAATCTTGTGTTACATGTTTCTCAAAATCTCTTCCTCTTTTTTTTATATTTTGCATTAAACGAGGAGTATCTGCTTGCAAATAAACAACTAAATCAGGCTTCACTATATCTTTTTCAAGAATATCGGCTACATGTGAATATAATTTAAATTCAGCTTCAGAATTAAGAGTAAAATCGGCAAATAATCTATCTTTTTCAAACATGTAGTCTGTAACAACTCCTTTTTGAAGTAGATTTAATTGCCTAATATCCTTTTGTTGCTGTTGATATCTTTGTAATAAAAAAAATACTTGAGTTTGGAAAGCATTAGACTCTGGATCATCGTAAAAATCTTTTAAAAAAGGATTATCTTCAAATTTTTCAAATACTTTTCGAGCGTTTAATTTATCAGCTATTCTTTCAGCTAAGCTTGTCTTTCCAACCCCTATAGGACCTTCAATTGCAATATATGTATCTAATTCTTTCACGCTTTTTTATCAATCATGTATTTTTCAACTACTGAAGTATCAGGACACTTTTCAAGTAAATCAACAATTTTAATATTTGTTTTTGGAAAAATTTCATTAGGAATTAACTCTGCCAAAGGTATCAAAACAAATTTTCTGTATAATGATCCTGGATGAGGAATTTGTAGTTCGCTTGTTTCAATAAAGCTATTCTTAAAAATTATAATATCTATGTCAATTGTTCTTGGTTGATTTTTTTCTCTTATTTCTTCTCTACCAAGCATTTTTTCAATCTCTTTAATTTTATCTAATAATTGAAATGGTGAAAAAGTTGTCTCATGCTCTAAGACTATATTTAAAAAAGATGGTTGATTTTGATTAAATAAAGGTTCAGTTAAATAAAAAGATGATGTTTTAATATTTGTTATTTCAACATAAGATCCAAGCATCGCAATACATGAAGCTATATTTGATTCTTTATCGCCCAGATTTGAACCAATAGATAAGTAAACTTTATTCATATAAGTATTTTACAAACAAAAAACCCTCAATATAGAGGGTTTTTTGTATTTATTTTAGACATACTGACTGTCTTTGCTTTTACATCATGCCGCCCATGCCGCCCATGCCGCCCATGCCCATGTCTGGTGCACCTCCTGGCATTGGTGAATGATTATGTTCTTCAGGCTTTTCAGTAATTGCTGCTTCTGTAGTTAACAACAGCCCTGAGATGGATGCAGCATTTTCTACTGCAACTCTAGCAACTTTAGCAGGATCAATTATTCCAGCTTTGAACATATTCACATATTCATCATTCCTTGCATCATATCCAAAGTCGTTTTTACCTTCAAGAACTTTTTGAACTACAATTGATGCTTCAACTCCAGCATTAGAACAAATTTGTCTAATTGGGCCTTCTAAAGCTCTTTTCATAATATCTACTCCAACTTGCTCAGCAGGAGTAGCTTTTACTTTTGATAATTCGAGGCTTGCTCTAAGAAGTGCCACTCCACCGCCAGGAACAATACCTTCTTCAACTGCTGCTCTAGTAGCATGTAATGCATCATCAACTCTTGCTTTCTTTTCTTTCATTTCAACTTCTGTTGCAGCTCCGACATTTAGTACAGCAACACCACCAGAAAGCTTAGCTAATCTTTCTTGCATCTTTTCTTTGTCATAATCTGAAGAAGATTTTTCAATTTGAACTTTAATTTCATTTACTCTAGCATCAATTGCAGATTTATCTCCACTTCCATCAACTATAGTAGTATTATCTTTATCACTTACAACTTTTTTACATGTTCCAAGGTAATCAAGGGTTGCACTTTCAAGCTTATAGCCCTGCTCTTCTGAAATAACAGTTGCACCAGTTAGGATAGCAATATCTTCTAACATAGCTTTTCTTCTATCTCCAAAGCCCGGAGCTTTTACAGCAAGTACTTTAAAAGTACCCCTTAATTTATTTACAACTAGAGTTGCTAAAGCTTCACCTTCAATGTCTTCTGCGATAATCAAGATTGGTTTTCCAGCTTGAACAACTTTCTCTAAAAGTGGAAGAAGATCTTTCATATTACTTATTTTTTTATCATGGACTAATACAAAAGGGTCATCCAAATCAGCTTCCATTGAATCTGAATTAGTAACAAAATAAGGAGATAAGTATCCTCTATCAAATTGCATACCTTCAACAAATTCAAGATAAGTTTCCGCTGTTTTTGACTCTTCAACTGTAATTACTCCATCTTTACCAACTTTATCCATCGCTTCAGCTATTTTTGATCCAATTTCATTATCATCATTTGCCGAAATAGTTGCTACTTGAGCAATTTGCTTTGAATCCGGTATATCTTTAGAAAGTTTTGCTATTGATTTAACTACGCTATCTTTTGCTAAATCTATACCTTTTTTAATTTCCATTGGATTAGCGCCTGCAGTAACATTTTTTAAACCTTCAGCTATGATTGATTGAGCTAAAACAGTAGCTGTTGTAGTACCATCGCCAGCAACATCTGATGTTTTTGAGGCCACCTCTCTAACCATTTGAGCACCAACATTTTCTAACTGATTTTCTAAATCAATTTCTTTAGCAACTGAAACACCATCTTTTGTTACTAATGGCGATCCAAACTTTCTTTCTATAACAACATTTCTTCCTTTAGGTCCTAGCGTAACTCTAACAGCGTTTGCGAGCTTATCTACACCTTTCTTAAGCGAACTTCTTGCTTCTGTATCATATGCGATATCTTTAGCCATTTTTTCCTCCTTATAAAATTGCCAGAATATCAGTTTCTCTCATGATAAGCAAATCTTTGCCCTCATAAGTGATTTCTGTGCCTGAATATTTACTATATAGTACAACATCACCTTTTTTTACATTCATTGGCATTGATGTGCAACCATCTTTTGAACAATCAATTTTTCCTGGTCCAACTACAAGTACTGTACCTTGTTGCGGTTTTTCTTGAGCAGTATCAGGTAAAATTATTCCGCTAGCTGTTTTTTCATCAGCAGCCATTGCTTCGACAACAACTCTATCTTCGAGTGGTTTAATTTTTAAAGACATAATTATATCCTTTTTTTTGTTAATTAACTTCCAATTTAATTAATGCAAAAAATATGCCAATTATAAAAAAATAAGATGTATGACATACTTTTATGCAAAAATGGCATTTTAGCTCATTTTTAGTACGACAATTTTATAGTTTAGTGACAATAATATCAATTGAAATATAAATTATCTTCCGGTACTTCCAAATCCGCCCTCACCTCGACTGGAGTCCGATAAAATATCTACTAATTCAAATTCAATCGGAGAGCTATCTACAGCAACTAATTGGAAATATCGCTCTCCTCTTTTTATTTGATAATCTTCATCATAGATATTATCGACCATTCCAATAAGCTCTCCTCTATAACCGCCATCGATTAGTCCAATTGAATTTGCTAATCTCAATGGAGTTTTAGATATGCTTGATCTAGGAAATAAGTAATATGCTTTGTTATCTAAATTTTCACAAGCAATTTGCAATGGAATAGGATGAGTACTTCTGGCAGGAATGGTTTGATCCTCAACAACAAATAAATCTAATCCTGCATCGCCAGCATGAAAATGAGAATGATTTTCGTATAATTCTTTAGCTCTGTCGTTGAAAGCTTTAATTCTTAACTTCATTTTTATGAATTAAAGTTCTTATTGGATACGGAATATCTATTTTTTCTTCCTTAAATTTTTTATGAAGTTTTTTGATATAACTATTAAGTATAGTGTTATGGTCTCCAAAATTTTTACCTTGAAAATATATAAAGAAATTTATACTTGAGTCTGCAAACTCTCTAAATCTAATTACAGGCTTGTAGGATTTACTTATACAATCAAGATTATCATATAAATCATTCGCCACCTCTAATGCAACTTTTTCAACATGATCAAGATCGCTATCATATGAAACTCCAATTTGAATAGGCACCCTGAACGAAGCATCCATAGATGAAAAATTCTTAGAAATCGAACCAGATAGTACAGAATTTGGAATAGAAATAATATTATTTGCTCTTTCTCGAATAGTTGTATATCTCCAACCTACATTTTCAACATATCCTTGATAGCCATTATCAAGCTGCACATAATCGCCCTCTTGCATTGTTTTACTCAATAATATGTTAATTCCTCCGAATAAATCAGATAAGGTGTCTTTTAGTGCCAAAGAGACGGCTAAACCACCAACACCTAAAGCTGTAATCAAAGGAGTAATTGAAATTCCAAAGGATTGAAGAATAAATAAAATACCCAAAGAAAAAATAGCAAAATTGGTTAATCCTTTAAAAATACCAGTCGAAGGTAGAGATTTATTAGTTTTTGACCAAACATCTAGCAGACCAAGCACAATATTGGACGCAGTAAAGCTGATTGAAATAATTAAAAAAGCAGAAATAATTTTTTGGTATAAATCTTCAGGACCAGGTAAGCTAGCATTGCCGATTGCAATAGTAGAAAAAGCTAGAAAAAACCAAAAAACTACAACAGAATCAATAGCATTTATTATAACATCATCACTCTCCCAATCATTTTGCATAGAAAGAGATTTTAATTTAGATACTAAAAATTTTTTAAAAATTTTTCCAAGGATGAGACCTAAAGCAATTGTAGTCAATGGTTCAATCCAAATTAACATCTGTTGTGGTATATAGTTTTCTAACCCCATGAAAGGACTTTACACATAAAAGTTTAATTGGTCAAGCAATGTAAGTTAATTTTTTGGGTCAATCCAATCGTCATTATCTTTAATTAAATGAATAAGTTCATTCACAGCGTTTTTGCTAGAAATGTTTCTTTTGACTAATTCTTTACCCTTATATAAAGAAATAACACCATCTCCAGATCCAACATAACCATAGTCAGCGTCGGCCATTTCGCCAGGCCCATTGACAATACAGCCCATTACAGAAATTTTTAATCCTTTTAAGTGATTAGTATATTTTTTAACCAAAGCAGTGGTCTTCTGAAGATCAAATTTTGTTCTTCCACATGAAGGGCAAGATATGTAATCCGTTTTAAAAATTCTTGTTCTAGTATTTTGTAAGATAAGGAAAGATAGTTCATTAATTTTATCATCAAATTTTTCAGATTGAATCCAAATACCATTTCCCATTCCTTCTAAAAAAATGGAGCCTAAATCTATTGAGGCATCTATTGCAATTTGTTCAAAATCTGAGCTATCATAATTTCCTTTTAAAATAATTGGTACTTTAATCTCTTTTTCTTCTAAAAAAGTAAATGCATTTAAAAAATCATGTCTACTGCATTCATTTATATTAAACACTAAAACTATATTGCTTGAAATAGTCTGAATAATAGTATTAGTTATTTTTTTTATGTCTACTTCAATAAAATTTAAGACACCAGATGTGTTTTTAGATTTTCTAAAATCTTTAAGTGAGGAATAATATGGAAAGACATTTTTAAGCTGTTTTTTACTCCAATCTTTATTGTTTGTAATATATTTTTTTGATTCATCTAGATTTTTTAAATCTTTAATAAATATGAAATCAGGATAGTTGCCTTCAAAAGCTTTTGAATTTGATGAAATAACTAACGGTGGATTTTTTCCTCCAAAATTACCTACTAAAAGTGTTTCTCTTTTAGAGAAAGAAAAAGCTCTTTTATTATTATTTTGAACTCTAACCTTTTCAGGAATGGTATTAATTTTTTTGATAATCTTTTCAGCTGCAGGTATTTCAAATTCAGGGTCCTCCGTTAATGAAACTCTGATTGTATCACCAATACCTTCTGAAAGCAAAGTTCCTATACCCAAAGCAGATTTTATTCTTCCATCTAAACCATCCCCTGCTTCTGTAACACCTAAGTGCAAAGGATAGTGCATATTTTCATTTTCCATTGATTTAACTAATAATCTATAAGCATGTATCATAACAATCGGATTGCTTGATTTCATAGAAAGCACAATTTGATTATAGTCATTATCCTTACTAATTCTTAAAAACTCCATTGCTGATTCAACCATACCTAATGGAGTGTCTCCAAATCTATTCATAATTCTATCCGATAAAGAACCGTGATTAGTACCAATTCTCATAGCAACATTATAATCTTTACAAGAATTAATTAAAGGAATAAACTTTTCTTTTATTTTTTCTATCTCATCGCTATAAGATTTATCGTCATACTCTTTTACTTCAAATTTTTTCTTATCAACATAATTTCCAGGATTTATTCTAACTTTTTCAACAATAGTTGAAGCCTCTAATGCAGCATTTGGAGTAAAATGAATGTCAGCAACTAAAGGTGTATCATATCCTTTTTCTTCTAAGGTATTTTTAATATTTAATAAGTTTTTTGCTTCGTTGATATTTGGAGCAGTAAATCTTACTAATTGACCGCCTGCTTTAATTATTCTGATTGCTTCTTCAACGCTTTTATCTGTATCCATTGTAGAAACAGTAGTCATAGATTGGGTTTTAATGCTATGATCGCTTCCAATTAGAACATTGCCGATTTTAACACTTAAGGTTTTTCTTCTCATATTATCTAACTTTGAAAGTAGTCAAAGACATTAGAGCGAATAATATTCCAATTATCCAAAATCGTGTAACAACTCTGGATTCTGGCCAACCTTTTAATTCAAAATGATGATGAATTGGTGCCATAAGAAAGAATTTTTTTCCTTCTCCGTATTTCTTTTTAGTGAACCTAAAATAAAGTACCTGAATTATTACTGACAAAGTCTCAATAACAAAAACTCCTCCAACAATTAATAATAATACTTCTTTCTTCAGAAGTATTGCTAAAGTACCTAAAGCGGCACCAGTTGATAGTGATCCAACATCGCCCATGAAGATTTCTGCTGGCTTAGCATTAAACCATAAAAAGCCTAAACACCCGCCAAAAAATGCTGTAGCAAAAATTGTTAGTTCGCTAGCTAGTGGCAAATAGGCAATATAAAGATAGTCGGTAAAATCAACTCTACCAGAAATATATGCAATAACTCCAAAAACGCTTACAGAAATTGCCAGCAGACCAGAAGCTAAGCCATCTAGACCATCAGTAAGGTTGACTGCATTAGAAGTTGCTGCAACAACTAAAATAACAAATAATGCATAAATGATTGGATAGAAAAAGTTTATTGAAACATTTTTTAAAAATGGTACAAATGTTGAAAGCGTGTAATCTCCATAAATATTTGAACTAATTAATAAATATGAGATAAAAATTCCTAAAATAGTTTGAGCTAGAAGCTTATATCTCCCGCTTAATCCATCTTTTCTCTTTTTTACAACTTTTAAATAATCATCATAGAATCCAACAATACCCATCCAAACCATTGAAAGACAAACTATTTGAATAAACATATTATCTAAGTCTGCTAAAAGAATAGTTGGTATAATTGTTGAGAGAATTATAAGCACCCCTCCCATGGTAGGTGTTCCTTGTTTTTCTTTGTGAGAATCTGGACCATGATCTCTTATCGATTCACCAATTTGTAGATTAATTAATTTTCTGACAATAAAAGGTCCAAAAATAAAGCTGATTAATAGAGCTAAGATTGCACTTGCACCAGCTCTAAAGGTGATATATTCAAATAAATTTAGAAAACCAAAATAATCTCTAAGTGGTATTAATAATTCATTTAACATTTTTTAACTCATTTATTATTAGATCAAGATTCATACTTCTAGAGCCTTTGACTAAAATCATATCATTATCTACTAAAAGCTTTTTCAATTTTTTAATTAAAGAAAAAATATCATTGAAATGTAAGCTTAAAGAAAAGTTATTACTATTAGAATGTGCATTTTTGGATAATGTGCCAACCGTAAGAAGGATGTCGGTCTTACCAATAGCATGTTTTCCAATTTCAGTATGAAAATATTCTTTATTTTCTCCAAGCTCTTTCATGTCTCCAAATACAAAAATTTTTCTTCGACCTTTAAAAGTACATAAATAATCTAATGCAGCTTTTACAGATTCAGGGTTAGCATTGTAAGAGTCATCTATAATCTGAATATTCCTTTCAAGAGCTATAATTTCTCCTCTTCCTGAAGGCATTTTAAAGCCTTTCAAAGTGTCATCTGATAAATCCATTTTAGTATCACTTTGGTTTAAATCCTTAAAAATTTTACTAGCTACATGAAAAGAAATTTCTAAATTTTTAATATAAACCTTACTTTTATTTTTTTTAAAACTATCGTTAATAGCATTAGGTTTATTTTCTTTGAAATTAAATTTCTCTTTAGAGTATAAAAAAATAGATTTTTTTTCTTTTTCAATATTTTTATATGACCCAAATCCTTTAAGATGGGCTTCGGAAATACTTGTAATAATCCCATAGTCCGGTTTTACCATTGAAGATAAGTACTCTATATCTCCCACTTTATTAGCGCCTAATTCAAGTACATAGATATCTGAATCCAATGAAAATGAAAAAATTGAAAGCGGTACACTAATAGATGTATTATAATTTCCAAGTGTTTTTTCAACTTTAAGCTTAGATTGAAGTATATGGAAAACTAGATCTTTTGTTGTAGTCTTTCCATTAGAACCTGTTATACCAACAATTTTACCATTAAAACCCTTAAGCCAATGAATACAAAGATTTTTTATAAATAATTGAATATCATTAATAAAAATATGATTGGATTTATCACTTGCAATCGATGTTAATGCATAGCTTGCGCCATTATTGAATGCATCATTAATAAAGTCGTTACCATCAACATTTTCACCATTCAATGCAATGAAAATGTCATTTTTTTTAATATTTCTACTATCTATAGAAATTCCACCTATAGGTAAATCAAAAGATCGATTTAAACAATCCTCAAGGACTTCTAAGAAGTGTTTTTTTTCTTTAATTTCAATGCGCATAGAATTTTTTTATAATTTTTTTATCTGAGTAAAAATATTTAACACCTTCTATTTCTTGATATTCTTCATTTCCTTTACCAAAAATGATCAATATTTCATTAGTTAGTAAATTAGATAAAGCAAACTTTAGTGCTTTTTCTCTATCATCAAAGCAATGATAGTTATTATTTGAAAAACCCTTTATTACATCTGCATTAATTGCATCAATACTTTCATATCTAGGATTATCAGGCGCTAGATAACACTCCAAACAATATTTTTCTACACTTCCGCCATTTTTGATCTCTTAGAATGATCTCTTCCGCCACCTGCTCCAAATAACACTTTAATTGGAAGCTTATATTTTTCTTTAACTGCTTCAAGTGCTTTAAAATAAGCATCAGGAGTATGTCCATAATCTAATAAAATTTTATAATCTCCTAAATTTTCTACTATATGCATTCTACCATCTATTGAAGAACAATTTTTAATACCTTTTTCAATGCTTTTTTCTGGAATATTCAATTCAAACGAAATTGCAGCTGCAAGAACGATATTCTCAAGATTAAATCTTCCCATCAGCTTTGATTGTATATCAATTTTTTTACTTTTGCAGGTCATTATACCTTTAATTTCTTCATTACCTAACTCAACATTCCTGCAAAAATATTTTACATTTTTATTTTTAAAAGAAACTTGATTTATTGATGGCTTTAGGTACGAAATTTTTTGACCGTATTCACTATCAACTAAAACAACTGAAGATCCATTCTTTTTATTCATACTAAAAAGTTTCAACTTTTCTTTAAAGTAATTATCAATTGTTTGATGATAATCTAAGTGATCTAAACTTAAATTTGTAAAAGCTGTGACATCAAATTTTAAACCAAAAATTCTTTTTTGAGCTAAAGCATGAGATGAAACCTCTAGGATGGCATATTCAAATTTATTTTCTATCGCACAATGCAAAATTTTAAATAATTCAAAGATATTAGGAGTAGTCAAATTTGTGCTTAATTCCTTTATTTTTGGATTTACACCAATAGTTCCAATTTGAATAGCTTTTTTATTAGCTGCCTCTAAAATGCTTTTTAAAATAAGAGTGGTAGATGTTTTTCCATTTGTTCCCGTAACACCTATAAGCTTAATTTTTTTTTGAGGAAAATTGTAAAAATTTGAACATNCTTTTGCTGCAGCATCGTTTAAATCTTCAACTTTAATTATATTTTGNCTGATATCTATTTTTTTTGAATCTGTAATTGCTAATATTGCACCGTTTTTAAATGCTTCATTGATAAAATTATTTCCATCAAATTTATCACCTTGAAATGCAAAAAAAATAAAACCCTCTTTCACTTCACATGAATTATTAGTAATTCCTTTTACNATATGCTTGCTCATTGAGGAGCCTATCGATGATATTCCTTCTAAAACTTTATCTATTGCGATCATAAATTGTATTTATCTCAGAATGTTTTAGTGTTGGAGGAGTGTGAAGATACCTNATGTAATCATCAACGCCTCTTTGATTCCATGGATCTTTAAAGTAATTATCGGTGTCTAAAAAAGTTTTTCTAGTATTATAATATGAAAATTTTTCAATTGAAGAATTAAAGAATCCTGTTGAATACATACTGTTATTATTTGAAATATACTTACTAGCTTCCATCCAACCTTCAATTCCCGCATCAAGATAGATTGACGAAGAGGTATTTAATGGTACTAATATTCCTAAATTATTCTTTTTAGCAAACCTGTCATAAACAGGAGCATTTAACTGAAACGACTCGTTGATTATACTCAATTCAAAAAATTTCTTTAATGTAGAATTAGTATTTATATCAGCAATTAGCATAAGTTCTAAATCTGATAATTCTTCAACCGTCAAAGGCTCAATATTAGATGAAAAAACATTATCTTTTTCTTGAGAAAAAAGATTACTCATAATCATAAAAATTATAAAAAATTTAGTCATCTAAGCTTACTTTCATTCTACTTTTCTTTATTTGTGCTCTTTTTTTCTTCACTTCTACTCTTTTAACCTTAGAATTTCTTGAAGGTTTCGTAGGAATTCTTTTTGCATGTATTTTAATATCACTAAAAAGTTTTTCTAATCTATTTACAGCATCATCCTTATTTTTCTTCTGCGATTTAAATGATTGTGCTATTATAGTCAAGAACCCATTTTTTGAAATCCTTTTATTATAGTTATCTATAAATCTTTGTTTTATATCTTCAGGAATATCTGAGTTCGTGACGTTATACTTTAACTGAACAGCAGTTGAAACCTTATTAACATGTTGCCCGCCCGGACCGCTTGATCTTACGTAAGAAAAATGTAGCTCTGATTCTTTAATTTTTATCATTAAAATCTTTTATAAAATTTAGTGAATTTTTTATGAATAACTTTACAAAACATCGTATTGAAGTATTTGGCATAAATGGATGCCATGATGCAATTAAGTCATCATTGGTACATGTTAATCAAATAATCATAGAAAAAAATTCTCCTGCTGATAAAAATATTAAAATGAATGAAGCTATTGATTTACTTTCTTCAAATCTAATTCAGAAAGTTGATTCAGAAAGTTTTAAAAAATATATAGATAATAATAGATCGCAAGGAATATTTATTAAGGCGCAGGTCAAAACATTTACAGAGCTTCCATTAATTGAAAAAGAAACAGCATGCTATGTTATTCTAGATCAGGTTCAAGACCCGCACAATTTAGGACAAATTTTAAGGATTTGTGCTGGAGGAAATATTGATGGTGTAGTTATTACTGATAGGAATAGCGTATCTATGACTAGCGCAGTAGCTCAGGTTAGTCAAGGCGGATTTTCAAAAGTTCCTTTATTTGCAGTTACAAATATTAATAGAGCAATAAATCATTTTAAAGGTAATGATTTTTGGATTACGAGTTTTGAAAATAAGATTGAAGCTAAAAATTGGTACTCTATTGACTTAAGAGGAAGGTCTGTATTGATTTTTGGAGGTGAAGGAAGCGGTGTAAGCAGTCAAGTATTAAAAAATTCTGACTTCTTAGCTACCATACCTATGTCTCACGATATGAATTCCTTAAATGTTGCTACAGCAGTGAGCGCAATAGTGTTTGAAAGATTAAGACAAGTTCTCAGTTAAACTGAGCAACCTTCCATAGTACATTCATTTTTTGGTATACCGCAATCACAAATTCATTTTTGCAAAATCTTCTGTGGCTTTCCATACTCTCCAAATATTTTTATAGCAAATTTTTTCAATATCCTCCTCTGAATATCCTCTTTTAAGAAGATGATAAATTAAATTTGGAAAAGTTGAAGCATCTTTCAATCCATATGGAAGCGTATCTCCTACTCCATCATAATCTGAACCAAAAGCGACATGATCAATACCAACTAAATTAACTACATGATCAAAATGATCAGCAACATCTGTAACATCACAAAAAACAGGATTATTTAAAGCAACTTGCTTAGCATACTCTTTAACCTTAGAATCATCGCTTTCTAAATTATTCTCTTTAGCAAATGCTGCTACGACTTCTGCATTTTTTGATCTTTTATCTTGTGATTCTTTAGTAACAAAACTTGAGCCGAAATTAATTTGAATCACACCGCCATTTTCAGCCAATCTTTTAATCATTTCATCGCTCATATTTCTTTCAAAACCTGGAGTAAAATGTCTTGCAGAAGAGTGAGAAGCAATAGCTGGTACTTTAGTAACATCCATCACTTGATAAAATGCTTCATCCGATACATGAGAAATATCCACCATAACACCTACTCTATTCATTTCTAAAACTACTTCTTTTCCAAAATTGCTAAGACCTTTATGTGTTCTTTCGCCTAAATTATATGAAGAGTCGCAAATATCATTATCTTCCGAATGAGTCAATGTTATATATCTTATCCCTTCATCAAAAAAGAATTGAATATTATTTAGGTCGCCTTCAATTGGTGCTCCATTTTCCATACCCATTGGTAAAGCAATTTTACCTTCATTGAAAATTCTCTCAACATCTGATATACTATAAGCCATTTCAAACTTATCGGGATGATCAGTAGTAATTCTTTTTACAGAATTCATTAACTCAAGAGCCATTTCCTTTGCACCGCCGGTTACTTGATATGTTGCAGGTACATAAATTGACATAAAAGGAGCATCTAAACCTCCTTGCTTAGCTCTTATATAATCAAAATCTCCTCCAGGAGTTCTAACAGAAACATCTTCATAACCATTTTTATGAAGCCTCCAAGGAAGATCAATATGTCCATCTGTAATAATAAATTTTTGAGATAGTTCTTCAGCTTTTTTCATTAACTGTTCATCATTATTTGTATTACAATTCACGATTAAAAGAGTTAAAAAAATGACTAAAAAAGACTTGTGTAGTTTCATTACTGTTATCCTTTTTCATTTGGAGGTTAGTAGCGGGAGTAGGATTTGAACCTACGACCTCCGGGTTATGAGCCCGACGAGCTACCAAGCTGCTCCATCCCGCGATCTACTTGAATAATAAGTATAAAAAGAAAAAGGCGGAACCTTTTTTTGAAAAAGTCATTAGTATTATGAGGAGTAAATTAAAGTTTAAAATTACCTCTTAATTCCTTTCTCTTACCCTTGGTTAGGTTTTAGTTTGCTCCTCAGCTTTTTTTAGGAAGAGTTTTCATATACTTTGAAATAATTTGTAACATCACTTCATCAGAACCGCCCCCAATAGAATGCAATCTACCATCTCTAAATTGCTGAGATACTGGATTTTCCATTGTATAGCCCATACCACCCCAAAATTGTAGACAGGAATCTGATACTTCTCTAATTAACCTTCCGCTTTTTAATTTTGCCATAGATGCAAGCATTGTGACATCTTTACCATCAACAAACCTATCACAAGCTTTATAGACCAATGCCCTTAAAGATTCAAGCTCTGTCTGATGTTCTGCTAGCTTAAAGTGAATTACCTGGTTATCCAAAAGGGGTTTACCAAAAGCTTTTCTTTCTTTACAGTATTCAATAGTGTCAGTAATACAATTTTCAGTTGCAATTAATGTTGAAGCAGCAATGAATAATCTTTCTTCCTGAAACTGTTGCATCTGCATGGTAAATCCAGCCCCTTCATCACCAACTCTAAAGGATTGAGGCACCCTTACATTGTCAAAATAAACAGGAGCTGTATCAGAGGTTCTCATTCCAATCTTATCAATTTTTTCTCCAACACTTACACCTGGAGTGTTTGAAGGTATTATAATTAATGATTTATTTTTATGAGATTGATCATTGCTAGTATTTACCAATGTACAGAAATAGTCAGCTTGTGTAGAATTTGTAATCCACATCTTTTGTCCATTAATTACGTAGTCATCTCCATCTTTTTTTGCAGAAGTTTTAATCGATGCTACATCCGAGCCGCTATTTGGTTCGCTAACAGCAACCGATGCAACATATTCTCCTGAAATTGATGGTGCTAAAAATTCTTTTTTAATTAAATCTGAACCATATCTATCTATTGCTGGAGTTGCCATATCAGTTTGAACTCCAATACCCATAACAACAGATGCATTGCATGAATGCCCTAATGCTTCAGCAAATACTATTGAATAAGAATAATCTAATCCCATTCCTCCGTAATTAGGATCTTTTGTAATACCCAATAAATTTAAATCTGCCATTTTTTTAAAAAGTTCTTTACCAGGATAAATACCAGCTTTTTCCCATTCTTCATTGAATGGTTTAATTTCTTTTTCACCAAACTCTTTAACTGTTTTGTAAAGCGCGTGGTGCTCATCAGTAAATTTCATTTTATCTCCTTAATTAATTTTACTTTTTCCAATTAGGCTCTCTTTTTTCAACAAAAGATAATATTCCTTCTCTTCCTTCGCCGTCAACAATCTGATCAACAAAGTTTTTACTAGCGTAATCGATAAAATCTTGATTAATCCCTTCAAATGCTAGATCAAGAATTTTTTTTGTTTCGATGATTGCTCTTGGAGCGCACTGAAGGATTTGTTTTTTCAATTTTTCTTCAATTTCATTTAACTCTTCCATTGAATTAAATAAATAGTCAGCAAGCTTGTACTCTTTTGCCTCATCTCCTTCAAATATCTCAGCGGTTATCATCAATTTTTTTGCATTAGCAAAACCTGCTTTTTTAATAACATAAGGGGATATTTGTGCTGGTGTTAAACCTATCATAGTTTCTGTTAAAGAAAATTTAGCTTTAGAATGAACAATTGAAATATCTCCTGCACACATAATTCCAAAACCACCAGCCATAGCTGCGCCTTCAACAATCATTATTGTTACCTGTGGTAATGACTGAATTCTTTTTAAAAGCTTTCCAATACTTGTTGAAATATCATAGGCTTTAACTTTAGGGTCGTTTGCTTCAAAGATTTCATTAATCTCTTTTAAGTTTGCCCCTGAACAAAACATTCCATTTGACCCTTTAAAAGAAATGCCTCTGATTTTATCATTACATTCTACTTGGTCAAGAAAATTATTTAATTCATTTATCATATTTTCTGATAATGCATTTTTGGAAGAAGGGTCATCAAATTCGACATTCACCCAAGATTCATTAAAATTAAAAATACTTATATTATTAAATTTTTTATCTACTTTCATATTACATTCTCGCAATACCAAATGTATTAGACTTTAATTTTCTAGCTTTTGACTCCTTACAAGTTTGAAGTAAAAAAGCCAAAATCTTTCTAGTATTTCTTGGATCAATTATTCCCATATCAAGCAATCTTCCTGAAGTGTAGAATGCGCTAGATTGATTATCAAAATGTTCTGAAATTTCTTTTTGTTTTTGATCAATTTGTTCTTGATCAAAATCATCACCACGCTTTTTAGCAGCTGCTACCATAACTTGCGCCATCGTTGATGAAGCCTGCTGGCCTCCCATTACCCCCGTGACGGCATTTGGCCATGATAATAAAAAATCTGGATTGTAAGCATAACCACACATTCCATAATTACCTGCACCAAAACTAGCACCAACATAAAGCGAAATCTTAGGTACGGTAATATTTGTAACAGCTTGTATCATTTTTGAACCATGTTTGATCATACCTGCTTGCTCATATTTCTTTCCTACCATAAAACCTGTAACATTATTCAAAAAAATTATTGGTATATCTGATTTGTCGCACAACTGAAAAAATTGCGCTGATTTAGTTGCACCATCGGTATCAATAGGTCCATTATTGGCAATGATTCCACAAGAATTTCCATTTATATGTGCCTGAAAACAAAGAGTTGTAATACCATATCTAGGTTTAAATTCTAAAAAGCTTGAGTTGTCAACCAACCTTAAGACTATTTCTCTTGCATCATATGGTTTTTTATAATCTAAATTTACTATACCAGCTATTTCATCGATGTCATACTTAGGATCTTTAAAATCATTATTTTCGATTATTGAAAAGCCGGAATTCCAATCTAAAGAATAAACAACATCTCTTGCGATTTCAATAGCATCAGAATCATCTTCAGCAAGATATTCAACCAATCCAGATACTGTAGCATGCATTTCAGATCCACCCAACTCGTCATTGGATGCAATTTCATTTGTTGCAGCTTTTAGTAAAGCTGGACCAGCTAAGGCTGCCATTCCATTTTTCTTAACACCAATTACATAGTCGCTCATTCCAACATTATAAGCTCCACCTGCAGTTGAAAGACCATGTAAAACAGTTATAGTGGGAACTCCAGCTGCACTTAGCTTAGCTAAACCTGCAAACATTCCTCCTGCTTTAGCCCAAATTTCAACCTTATAATTCATAAGATTAATACCTGCGCTTTCTACTAAATGAACAAATGGTAATTTCTTTTCAAGTGAAATTTCTAAACACCCAACACATTTATCTACCGTAGTACTAGTCGCAGCGCCTGCATTGATTCCACTGTCATCAACCATAATCATACATCGAACACCCTTGATAAATCCTATCCCTGCAATGACGCTTGCTCCAGGAATACTGGTCTCAGGATTGTTATCTTCGACTAAAAAACCAGCCATATTATATAGTTCTATAAATTCCGAATCAGGGTCAATAAGAGCATTTAATCTTTCTCTTGGAGTAAGCTGATTTCTGTCTTCAAATTTTTTTCTTTTACTTTCAGACGCATTGAAGCTTCTTTTTTCTAAATCATGCATTTCTTTAATTTTTTCAAGCATCTCAGCACGATTCTTTAAAAAGCTTTCTGATTGAACATCAATTTTAGATTTGAATTCTTTTGACATATTATCCCTTTTTTAATAATTCATTATATATTTCTTCTGGAATTGGAACCATAATATCAAGAAGCTGTTGAGCATAGGCCTTTCCTTGTGGATCAATATTAAGGCTAGCCATACCTCCTCCACCCAATGAATGCTTCAATAAGAAATTAAGTCCACAGATACCTGGAACTTCCCAGCACTGAACATCGCCTTTTGCAACATGAGAAAAATAGTTTTTAACTACTTGATGAGTTAAATGATTTTTTATAAATGAGAAATACTCTGGCTTCCTTGAAATAACTCCAATATTGCTATGATCACCTTTGTCTCCGCTTCTAGCAAAAGCAAGCTCATATAAAGGCACCTCTTTTGTAAAAGTTGTATTGTTTAATGTACTATGAACAATCTCATTTGTATGTTGAAAATTATCACTGCCATTATCATCTATAAGTACTTCTATATTTTTATTATTAATTTCAATTGATATCTTTACATCTTTTTTTAATGTAAGAAATGAAAATAGCTTTATCGATGGAGATACTGAAGGTCTACCTCCAAGCATATTTGCAAATCCTGGGGTCATTCCAGTTGAACCCTGCGCAATTTCTCTAGACAGTAAGACTAAAGCTTCTTTTTGTGGATGAGTTGCAATTATTCTTAATAAAATCTCCCTTGGACTTAATTCTTGAGAATTATCTCCATACATTGCTTCAGTACCAATAATTGATACTTTTTTATCTGAAAGATCTTGCATACCTCTATCTTTTAACATTCTTGAAGTTTTTTTAAGAATTGCATCTGCAGTTATTTTTGCTTTTTGAGGTGCATTGATTCCGCCTATGATAACAGATGCTTGAGTTCTATACCCATTAAGATACGTTGCTGAGACTTTATATGTTTTTGTTGGTGGCTTGCCTTTGGCTCCACTAACTAAAACTTTATCTTTCTCAATTTCTTTAATTGTTACATTTCTAAAGTCACAAACAACATCAGGTAAAATGTATGATCCTGGATCTCCAATTTCATATAAAAACTGTTCTGCTACGGTTCCAAATGAAACAAGGCCGCCAGTGTTTTCAGGCTTAAAAACAGTAAAATCTCCATTTGAAACTACTTCAATTATTGGAAAACCAATATTGTCAAAATCTTGAACTAAATGCCAATCTGTAAAATTGCCTCCATTGCATTGAGCTCCACATTCAATAATATGACCAGCTAAGCTACCAGCAGCAAGCAGGTCATAGTCTGTTGATTTCCATCCAAACTCAAACATTAGTGGACCCAAAGTTACAGCACTATCTACACATCTCCCGGTGATGATGATGTCTGCACCTTCATCAAGAGCTCTCCTTATTGGTTCAGCACCTAAATATGCATTAATACTTGTTACTGATTTTGGCATGTCAACGGCTGTATCTATATCTTGAACTCTATTTTCAAGAAAATTATTTTTTTGATGAAATAAATTGTCTCCTTCTACAATAGCAATTTTAAAGCTTAGCCCTTGTTTATCCGCCTCTCTGATTAAAGCTTCCCTGCAAGCAATTGGATTTATGCCACCAGCATTGCTTATAACTTTTATTCCTTGTTCTTTTATTTCACTTAATAATGGTCCGGTTTGACTAATAAAATCAGTGGCATATCCTAAGTCTGGATTTTTCATTTTAGAAGCAGCTAGAATTGACATTGTAACTTCAGCTAAATAATCAAAAACTAAATAATTAAGCTGTTTACTATTAACGAGTTGCGCAGCTGAATCATTTGTGTCTCCCCAAAATGCTGAGGCACATCCAATTTTAATTTTTTTATTTTCTACCATGCTTAACAACCCTTGATAATTCATTTTTAATCCCTTTTAAATCATTCAACATAATATCAATTTCTTTATATTGTTCTTTAAGAGAATTCATTCTTTTTTCAACAATATCTAATCCATTTTTTGCCTGCTGCTTATGATTAGAATTTACTGCATACAAATCGAGGAAGTCTTTTATTTCCTTAAGTGAAAATCCAACTTTTTTTGATCTCATAATGATTGTTAATCTTGTTCGATCGCCATAAGAAAAAATTCTTGTATTTCCAGCTCGCTTTGGTGAAATAAGACCTTTAGATTCATAGAATCTAATTGCACGTTCAGTTATACCAAGATCTTTGGCTAGCTCAGGAACAGTAAATATTTTTTCTCTATTAATTTTCATTATATTACGTCTTAGTGATACAACTTACGTTAACGTAATATAATTGTGCAAGAATTTTAAGTATTCGATTTTTTGATCTTAATAGATTCGTTTTGGTCTAATTCCAATACCAGTAACAATGACATATGGAGTTGAATCTATTGCTTTAGCAATTTTATTTGTACCAATGGTTCCGTTTGAATTGGATCCAAATATTAAGACTTCATCTCCAATAGAAACATCTGACGATCCTACATCGATCATTAACTGATCCATGCAAACTCTTCCAGTGATTTTAAATTTTTCATTTTTGAATTTTACATATCCTTCAGTATACCATGGTCTTGGAACACCGTCAGCAAATCCCGCTTGAATGACTGCTATTCTTGTGTCATACTCTGTAATATACACTCCTCCATAACTGATTGGAGTACCAGCTTTCACATCTCTAATCTCAACAACCGGAGCTGTAAGTGTCATTACTGGCTTAATTTTTAAATCCTGCGGTACTTCATTTGAAGGGAATGCTCCGTAAAGCAACATGCCTACTCTACATAAGTTAAATCTTGATTCTGGTAAATTCAAAATTGCTCCACTATTACTGCAATGTATTAATGAAGGGTTAATATTTAATTTTTTAGATAATTCAATTACTGAATTAAAACGATTTAATTGTTTTTTAGCATAAGAAAGGTCTCCTTCATCCCCAGTTGCAAAATGAGAGTAGAGGCCTTCAATGATTATACAATCAAGCTTGGTCGCTTCTTTTAAAAATTCTTCAGCTTTTTTATGAGAAACACCCAGGCGAGTCATTCCAGTATCAATTTTTAAATGAATCTTTAGCAACCCATCTTGAAAGTCTTTCAAATGATTTAAATCTTCGAAAGAGGAAATATTTAAGGTTAGATTGTATTTTTTAGCTTTAGATAAAGCCGTATGATTTAATTTTGAATAAATAAAAATGTCCGTTTTTACTCCTGCCTTACGAAGCTCTATTCCCTCTTCTATTGTAAAAACTGCTAAATATCTTACACCCAACCTTTCAAATGTTTTAGATACTTCAACTGCTCCATGTCCATAAGCATTAGCTTTCACAGTGGCCATTATTGGAATATCATGTAAACCTTTTGACAATAAATTGTAATTATTTTCTAAATGATTTAAGTCTATATATACTTTTGGGCCTATGTATTCCATTAGTGAGCCTCGTACCAAGATGGTCCAATACCATAATCAATTTCAATAGGTACATCTAATTTCATTGCGTCTCTCATATATTTAATAACCATTTTTGTAATATAATCAACTTCATCTTTATGCACTTCAAGCAACAATTCATCATGAATTTGCATAATAAGTTTTGACTTTAAATTTTCTGACTTAATCTTGCGATGAATTTTAATCATTGCCAGCTTAATCATTTCTGCAGCTGTTCCTTGAATAGGCATGTTTATGGCCATTCTTTCAGCAGCATCTCTTCTAATCTTATTCTGGCTATCTGAGTCCCAAACAGCTCTTTTTCTTCCAAGCAATGTTTCTACTGACTTGTTATCCTTAATTTGAATTTTAGAATTTTCAATATACTCTTCAATGCCTTTATATTTATCAAAGTATGCATCTTTTATTTTCTTTGCTTCTCCAAAAGGAATATCTAGCTCTTGACTCAGCCTAAAAGGTCCTGCTCCATACATAATACCGAAATTTACAATTTTCGCAATTCTTCGCATTTCAGGAAGCACTTGATCGTCATCATCTACGCTAAATATATTCTTTGCAGTAAACGTATGAATATCTTCACCATTATTTAATGCATTTATTAATGATTCATCTCCGCTTAGGTGAGCCATCACTCTTAATTCTACCTGTGAATAATCAGCAGAAAAAATTTGATAATCATTTGATTGTGCTTTGATTGCCTTTCTGATTTCTTTACCATCCTCTGTTCTAATGGGAATATTTTGAAAGTTTGGGTTGCTTGTAGAAAGTCTACCGGTTGCAGTCATTGTCTGATTAAACGATGAATGAACTCTATCTGTAGTAGGTACGATATTTGATGGCAAAGGATCTAAATATGTATTCTTTAATTTATAAAGCTTTCTATAGTTTAAAATCAACTCAGGAAGAGGATGCTTCTGCTTCAATTCTTTTAATACTGCTTCTGCAGTAGAGCGCTTCTTAACCATCGGTAATTGCAGTTTGTCAAAAAGTATCACTGCAAGCTGTTGAGATGAATTAAGATTAAAGTTTTCACCAGCTAAATCAATAATTTCGATTTGGATTGATTCAATTTTTTTTCCAATCTCTAATGAACGATTTTCTAAATATTCTTTATCAATAAAAATACCATTAAACTGCATATCAATTAGTACTGGTAATAAATCAATTTCAATAGACTTAAAATAATTGAAAAGTTTTTGCTTTTTTAAATCTTTCATAAAAATCTCGGTTAACTCAATTACGACATCTGCATCTTCTGCTGCGTAAAATGAAATATCTTCAAGAGTCACCTGATCCATAGTGATTTGATTTTTACCAGAACCAATCAAATCTTTGATTGGAACCATCTTATAATTTAAGTGTGACAACGAAAGATTATCTAGCTTATAAGATCTCGCATTTGGATTAAGCAAGTGTGCTGCAATCATAGTATCAAATTCAATTCCTTGTAGTTCAATTCCAAAACGCTTTAAAATTAATGCATCGTATTTAATATTTTGACCAGTCTTAGGAATATTTTCATCTTCTAAAAATGGCTTTAATATTCTTATTACTTCTTTAAGATCGTTGTTCCCAAATAAATTTTCTTCCTTATCTTTGAAATCAATAGGTATATAAAATCCTGTGTCTTTTTTTAAAGAAAAACTGAATCCTACAATTTTTGCTAACATAGGATTTATTGAAGTAGTTTCCAAGTCTACAGATAGCCATTTTCCCTGCTCAAGAGATTCGGTAAACTCAATAAGCTGATCCAAATTTAAAATATTTCTATAATCTTTTTTTCTATCAATGGACTTTTGTTCAGGAACTGCTGAAGAGCCTATTTTTTTTAATAAACCTGTAAATTCAAGCTCTTTAAAAATATCCTCCATTTTAGCAAAATTCATATCTTTTATTTTGAAATCTTCTACTGAAGCTTCAATATTTACATCAGTAAGAATTGTTACTAATTGCTTGCTTAAGATTGCATTGTCTTTATCTGATAACAACTTATCTCTCATTTTTTCATTTTTAATCGAATCAATATTTTTATAGATATTTTCGATGGTGCCATACTCTTCTATAAGCTTCATTGCAGTTTTAGGACCAACTCCTTGCACTCCAGGAACGTTATCAGAACTATCACCCATCAAACCTAACAAATCAATGATATTTTTTGGACCAACACCCCATTTTTCAATTACTTTATTAGAATCAAAAATTTCTTTTTCTCTTTTTCTAGCTTGAGGAGCATACAGAAAAGTAGAATCATTGATTAGTTGCATAAAATCTTTATCTCCACTTACAATATTGCATTGAAAGTCTTTATCATTACATTGCTTGGCTACAGTACCGATGATATCATCTGCCTCGACTCCCTGAACTCTTAAAACAGGTATATTCATACCTTCAAGCAAATTCCATAAGTATGGAAGTTGAGTTTGAATTTCATCAGGCATTTCAGATCTGTTTGCTTTATAATCGGAAAATATTTCGTGTCTAAAATTTTTACCTTTTGAATCAAATGCTGCAACTAAATAATCAGGATTTTCCTCTTCAATGAGTTGAAATATTTGATTGGCAAACCCAAAAATAGCACTTGTAGGTGTACCTGCTGTATTTGTTAAAGGATTTCTAATCAATGCGTAGTGCGCTCTGTATAAGGTGGCATAACCATCAATAATAAATAAACGTTTTTGTTTTTCTGGACTCATAATTTAGCGGGTTTTTTTACCCGCTAAATTATGAAAATAAGACATTAGAAACTATATGTTAATGACATTCCAATTTCTCTTGGAGGAGCAAAAGACTTATATAGTTTCTCTTCATACATTGGAGGCTCTAATCCAAAAATAAATCCTCTATCTGCATAACTCTCATCAAGGATATTTTTAGCATAAACTCCCAATTTTACTTTATTAATTGCGTGAGAATAATATGCATTTAATAAATGATATGGGTCAGATTTATACTCCCCATGTGCTGAGTCAAATACAAAACTATCTTTTCCTGCAACCTCAACCATCAAAGAACTATCTTGATTGAAACTATAGTTAAAGGATATACTGTAATTCCAGTTAGGTGAATGCGCTTTAGGTCCATGTAAATGATCTTCATCTCCATGGTCGTCATGATCTTCATCTCCATAGTCGTCATGATCATCATGACCTAATTCAATTTCAGCGCTCAATAGACCTAGTGTAGCATTAATGCTAAATTTATCACTAAATCTAAATTCACCAGAAGATTCTGAACCATACTCATAACCAGAATCAGCGTTAGCTTTAAAAAATGCAAATGCATTTGGATTTTCCGGATCTAATTGCTCGCTTGTTTCATAAATATGTCCGTCATGTTTCAGGTAAAATAATGAACTAGATAATTTAATATTGTTCTTGTACCATCTGATACCAGTTGTGACATCGTAGTATGTTTCTTTTTCGTATGTTCTTTCATCATCGTCAAGATAAGGATTCTGATTAATTCCTCCAGGATGATAGCCTTCTGCATAATATGCAAACCAATGTAGATTTGAAGAAGGATGCATTTCATATGAAATTTTATATGAAACATTATTTTTAGCTCTGATTTCAAAGTCATTACTTTTATCATCATAATCAGTGTAGGACATATTTCTTCTTTCATTTCTTAGAGCAAGAGACAATGAAGAATCATTATCAAAATTAAATGCCAACTCACCATATACAGATGAAGTATTGATATCATAGCCATTAGTAAGCGAAGTTGATGAACCGCCATACAAATATCCTTCTGCATCAGTAGTTTCATCATAGTTGGACTGATAAAGTCCAAATACGTAATCTACTTTATTGCTATTCATTCTGTTTGATCTAAATCTTAAATCATAAGTTCTAGTATCAATCTCTCTATCAAATGAATCGAAAAAGTCATATGCATACCCTTCGTTGGTTGGATTAAAATTATATGGACTATTTGACCAAAATTGATAATTGCCCCAATCTGAATCATAACTATGAAGCATTTCATTGCTTGTAAAGCCAATATTTAAATCTACAATTTGTTCATTTAGGTCATAACTATAGTCTGCAATAAAAACTTGTGATTTTTGAGCATCTTTTCCTGGATTATCTGAATATGTAATATTGTCAGTATTATTATCCGGAGCCCAATTATCATAACCGTTATCATAGTCAGATACAATCATTGTATACTTTTGAGTAATATTATTATCACCCTCTTTCATTAATTTGACTCTAAATGAGGTTTCATCTCTACTTGCTGAAGCATAACCATTTAATGCTACATTTTCTTTAAATCCATCAGAAACATTTGAATGTCCAACTAAACGAAGTTTCCATCCGTTGTCAAATGGCAAATTATAAACTAACCCATTTGTGTAGGTACTATAAGAACCAAATTGAGTCATTGCATACCCTTCTTTTTTATCTGTTGGATCAACGGTTTTAAAATTAATTAAACCGCTTGATGCTGCCGCACCAAATAAGCTAGTTTGCACACCCATTAAAACTTCGACTTGCTCCATATCAAATAATGGTGTAACCATTCCAAGTTCTGATAAGTCTGCTCCATCTAAAACAAGTCCAACATAAGTACTTGGTGGACCTTGATCTGCATATCTACTTACAGAACCTTCACCTCTAATTTGAAAGTATCGAGGTCTTGATGTTCCTCCAGCATAATTAAGATTAGGCACTTTTTGGATTAAATCGCTAAAGTGTTGACCTTGAAACACATCTAACTCATCATTAAAAATAACTGCTGATGCTGCCAGATCTCCTTCATTAACTTGCATTAATGAAGAATATACCTCAACCTCATCTAATGCAATTGGATTCAATGAGTCTGAATCAGCAACTACATTCTGAGCAAATAAGGCACTTGTTATAAATATTAAACTAAATAAATTTTTCATTTTTTCTCCTAAAATGATAATTAAAGATATTTTGATATCAAAAAAATTGATATCAACTTGTAAAACTATTCAACTAAACTGTTGGCGGAGATTTATTCTGAAAACAGAAAATGTTTCGAGTTATATAGCTAGCTAAATAACCTTGATAGCTAACATTTTTAAAATTTATTTCTACAGAATTATCCANAAANTCTGCGAAAGTTTTATCGCTATTAAACTCACAAAACTCACAAACTTCTTCGCTTATATTTTGAGAAGATGAATGANCNAATATATCTAAGTCATTCTCTATATGTACATGCAAACTAAAGANTGAAAAAGAAAGGAGTAATAAATGTAAAATAGTTTTTTTCATTTTTTTTTAAAAATATTAGTAAGTTGATATTATGAAAAATGAGATAACTGTTAAAGCTTTTTTTCTTAGTATC
>JGI20158J14315_10000457_pt1 | contig 30312 bp, 34 predicted proteins | sample COG_08_FD_14315 | JGI IMG/M metagenome (IMG submission 14315)
AGTGATAGGCACTTTAAAAAGCAATATCTGGCCACACCTTTAAAACAACAGGTACAGATAAAAGACATATGTAATGCTGTTGACTTTTTTATTAAAAACAGCTCTATTACAGGACAAGTTTTAGCTATTGATAGTGGACAAAATTTAAACTGGCAGACACCAGATGTAATAGGCAAAGAATGAAAAAAAATAATTTAAAAATTATAAAAATAGACAATAGTAAAAATTTATTTAATTATGAAAAGAAAATTCTAATTAAAGAATTAACTCTAGATTTAAAACTTGGTTATTATGAATTTGAAAAAGAAAAACCTCAAAAAGTAAAATTTAGCCTAGAAATTGACTATGAAGATAAGAAACCAACTAGTGACAAAGATATCAAATCTATTGTAAATTATGGGCAAGTTGTAAAATTAATTAAAAAACTCACTAAAAATAAACATTACAATTTTTTAGAAACGCTTGCAGAGGATGTTTTTGATGTTTTATTTAAAGATAAGCGTATTGGAAAAATTATGCTTCAAATTGAAAAACTTGAGATTTTAAAAGAATGTACCTCTGTTGGTATTCAAATTACCAAAAAAAGAAGTCATGAAGAGCTCTGAACTTGGAAAAGAAGTAATAAAAAAAGAACTTCCTTTAATTCCTAAAAGTCCTGGTGTTTACAGAATGCTTAATCATAAGGATGATATCCTTTATGTGGGTAAAGCTAAAAATCTTCCAAATAGATTAAAAAGCTATGTGTCAGAGAAAAATCACATCATTAGAACTGAAAGAATGTTGTCTCAAACATTTAAACTTGAGATAACAACCACTGCTAATGAGAGTGAAGCCTTACTTTTAGAGGCGAATTTAATTAAGAAACATAAACCAAAATTCAATATTTTGCTTAAAGATGACAAATCTTTTCCTTTCATATTTATAGGTAAAGAGGATCAGTGGCCAAGAGTTACTAAACACAGAGGTAAAAAAGATAAAGAAGGGTTTTATTTTGGTCCATTTGCATCAGCTGGAACAGCAAACTGGACTATTAAAATGCTTCAAAAAATATTTCAATTAAGAGTTTGTGATGATGGAACATTTAAAAATAGAAAAAGACCATGTATTTTATATCAAATTAAAAGATGTTCTGGTCCATGTGTGGATTATATAGATAAAAATGATTATAAAAAATCTGTTAATCAAGCAATTCAGTTTGTTTCTGGAAAATCAAGGGATATTCAAAAAAACCTTTCTAGAGAAATGGAAGTTGCAAGTAACCTACTTGATTTTGAAAAGGCGTCAATTTTTCGAGATAGGATAAAATCTCTAAATATAATTCAATCATCACAAAGAATTAATGAAGCAAATTTAGTTGATGCAGATGTGATTGCTGCTTACAAAGAATCTGGTAAGACTTGTATTCAAGTTTTTTTTTATAGATCAAAACAAAACTGGGGTAATCAAGCATATTTTCCAAAACATGATCCAGATCAAAATATTTCAGAAATTATGTCTTCTTTTTTAATGCAATTTTATGAAAATAAAAATGTGCCAAAGTTAATAATTATAAATACTGACATTAAAGACAAAAAATTAATTGAAGAAACCTTAAGTAAAAAAGAGGGTCATACAATTTCAATTAATACAGCAAAAAAAGGTACTAAGGCAAAAGTTACACAAATGGCAGAAAAAAATGCCAAAGAGTCATTAAATAGAAAACTTTATGAGACTAATAATAATAAAAATTTATTTGAAGGTGTTGTTAAAAAATTTGATCTCAAAAATGTTGTTAACTTGGTTGAGGTTTATGATAACAGCCATATTTCAGGAACGAATAGTATTGGAGCAATGATTACTTTTGGAAATGAAGGGTTTATTAAAAAAAGATATAGAAAATTTGATATTAAAACAAAAGGTGCTGAACAAGATGATTTTGCAATGTTAAAAGAAGTTCTTGCTAGAAGGTTTAAGAGAGCGATGCTTGAAAAGGGGAACTATCTTACTCTGCCTGATCTAATACTAATTGATGGTGGTAAGGGCCAATATTCCTCAGCTAAAAAAGTACTAGATGAGTTTGGTTTACATGATATACCTATGATTGCAATTGCTAAGGGCAAGATGAGAAATAGTGGTGATGAAACTTTTTTTTACAATGGTAAAACTTTTAAATTTGAAAAAAATGATCCAACATTATTCTTTATGCAGCGACTACGAGATGAAGCTCACCGATTTGCTATAACTTCTCATAGAGCAAAAAGAGCAAAAGGAATTACTAAATCATTGCTAGATCAAATCGATGGCATTGGAGCTATAAGAAAAAGGGCTTTATTGAACCATTTTGGATCAGCTAGATCTGTTGAGTCTGCTAGTTTTGATGAAATAAAGTCTGTAGAAGGTGTTGAAGAAAAAGTTGCAAAAAAGATATATAACTTCTTTCATGAATAATTATGCTTAGAAAAATTCCAAACATACTAACAATTGGTAGAATAATAATTGTCCCTTTTTTTGTTCTAGCATTTTATTTGCCAGGTTTTTATGGCGATTTAACTGCGTGTGTATTATTTGTGATTGCTTCATTTACTGATTTTTTAGATGGAATGTTAGCAAGAATGCTTGGGGAAGAGTCTAAACTAGGTGAATTACTTGATCCAATAGCTGATAAAATTATTGTTGCTACTGCACTAATATTGCTTGTTATGAGTGGAACAATTAAACACTATGAAGTTATTGCTGCGATCATTATTCTCACAAGAGAAATATTAATCTCAGGCTTAAGAGAATTCTTAGCAAGAGGTCAAATAAAGCTACCAGTAACTAATTTAGCAAAATTAAAAACTTTCTTACAAATGATTGCTATAGCACTTCTGCTTACCGGTGAAACAGGTAACAAAATTCTAAACTTTCAGGACTATAACGCTCAAACTATTGGCATGATTCTTCTTTGGCTTTCAGCATTTTTAACTTTATATACAGGTTACGAATATTTGAGAAAAGGAATTGATCATGCTATATCCGAAGATAATAAAAATTAAGCTGCTTTCTTTTTTCTAACTAAAGCTTGATAGCTTTCATTTAAATCAATTATTGTTTTACATACTTTAAATTCATTTTTGGCAATACAGGATACTGGTGTTACTTCTGCAGCAGTACCTGTTAAAAAACACCCAACAAAATTTTTAAGTTCTTCAGGTTTAATTTTCCTCTCATTAACTTTAATACCTTTTGATTTTGCAATTTCAATGACAGTTCTTCTGGTTATGCCGTCTAAAAAAGAATCTGGAATTGGAGTATGTATTTCTCCACTTTTATCTTTAAAAAAAATATTAGCACCTGTTGCTTCTGCAATATTACCTTCATGATCTAGCATTAAAGAATCAGAGTAGCCTTGTTGTTCTGCTTCATGTTTCGATAAAGTACAAATCATATAAAGTCCTGATGCTTTTGTATCCCAAGGTATTGTATTTGGTGCTGGTCTTCTCCAATTTGAAATATTTAATTTAATTCCTTCGATCTTTAATTTTGGATCGAAATAAGATCCCCATTCCCAAGTTGCTACCGCTACATGAATTTTTGTTTTTTGAGCTGAAATTGCCATCATTTCACTGCCTCTCCAAATCATTGGTCTCACATATCCATTTTTAACATTTTGAACAGAAATAATTTTGTTACACGCATTATTTATTTCTTCTTCAGTGTATGGAACAATGATTCCCATTCTTTTTGCAGAGTAAAAAAGTCGTGTGGTATGTTCTTCTAATTTAAAAATAGATCCTTCATAAACCCTTTCTCCCTCAAAAACACAACTTGCATAATGAAGGCCATGGTTTAAAACATGAATTTTGGCATCTGCCCAATTTACGAGCTCGTTATTATACCAAATTTTTCCAGGTCTTTTATCATATGGTATCATGAATAAATGAATTGATATTTTAATTTAATTTAATTTATATTAAAATTATCTTTGTATCTTTAATATGTCAATATAACTTACCAATAATGAAAGAACTTTTATATTTAAAGGATGAACAATTAAAAGAATTAATTGAGAGGCTTTTTACAAGTTACAAGGAATCTTTTGCCGATGCCAAGAAAATACTAGACAAATATTCTATTGGAATTGCACATCATAAAGTTTTACATTTAATATCTATGTATGATGGAATTTCAATTTCTGAATTACTTAAAAAATTAAAGATTACTAAACAAAGCTTAAATAGAGTTTTAAAAGATTTAATTAAACTTGAAACTATTTTTTTTGAAAAAGATCAACAAGATACAAGAGTGAAACATATATTTTTAAGTGAAAAAGGAAAAAAACTTTTTAATGAAATATTTTTAGTTCAAAAAAAAAGAATATATGATGTTCTTTTGAAATCGAGTTCAGAAGAAGTCCTTAACTTTGACAACGTTTTAAAAAAAATAATTAATGGATAGTTTTATAGCGCATATTCTTGTGGTAGATGATGATGATGGAATAAGATCCCTGGTAAAACAATATCTAAATGAAAATAATTTTTTAGTAACTACAGCAAATAATGCAGAAGATGCCTTGCAAAAAATTTTAATTATTAAATTTGACTTAATAGTTTTGGACATAATGATGCCAGGAAAAAATGGTCTTGAATTTATTAGAGATAATAAAAATACAATTGATACACCAATAATACTTTTAACCGCCAAAAGAGAACCCAGAGAGAGAGTTGAGGGGTTAGAGGTCGGAGCAGATGATTATCTACCAAAACCTTTTGAACCTAAAGAACTTACTTTGAGAATAAAAAATATTCTAAATAAAACAAAAATAAATGACAAAAAAAGAGTTCTTAAATTTGATAATGTTAAAATTGACCTAAACAAATTGTTAATTTTTAAAAACGATAGTGAATTTAAAATTAATATCACAGAAAAAATTATATTAGAAAAGATGATTAATCGACCAGGAACAACTTTTTCAAGAGAGGCCATTGGAAAACTTATAAATTTAAATAAGGAAAGATCTATAGATGTTATAATCACACGATTACGAAAAAAAATTGAAGTTGATCCTAAAAATCCTAAATATTTACAAACTTTAAGAGGAGCTGGTTATGTATTATGGATTAAATAGATTCATTAAAAATTTATTACCAAAAAGATTATTTTATAGAGCTCTTTTAATTGTTGCAGCTCCAATCATAATCTTACAACTAATTATAACCATTGTTTTTTTTGACAGTCTTTGGATTAAAACAAGTAAGGGTATGACTAGGGCATTAATTGGAGAGATTAAAACTTTTATAGCGTCTTATGACTATGGAAATTATAATAATAATGATCTATCTGGGTTATTTGAGATTTATCTAGATTTGAATGTTGAGTACAAAGAAGATAGTTTATTTAAAAGTGAGATTCTTGAAAGATGGTATAGCCCAATTGATAGAACTTTAAGAAGAGAATTGAAATCTCATTTTGGAAACGATAATTACTGGTTTAGCAGTACAGACTATAAAGATTTAGTTCACATAAATATTAAACATAACGTAGGATATTTTAAATTTTTAATTTCTAAAGATAGAATAAGTAGTAACTCAGCTAGGCTTTTCGCTTTATGGATAACTTTCCCGGCATTGTTGCTAATCTCTATTGCAATTATATTTTTAAAAAATCAAACAAGACCAATATCTAATCTTGCTAAAGCTGCTGCAAAATTTGGCAGGGGAGAAAATGTTGATGAATTTAGACCATCTGGAGCTTTAGAAATAAGACAAGCTGGAAATGAATTTGATAAAATGAGAAAAAGAATAATGAGACATTTAAATCAAAGATCAGAAATGNTGTCAGGCATAAGCCACGATCTAAGAACACCTTTGACAAGAATGAAACTNCAATTAGCTTTCATTAAAGATGAAAAAATATCAAAAANATTATCTCTTGATATAGATGAAATGGAACAAATGTTAAATGAATATCTTCAATTTACTAGTTCTAGCTATCTAGAAAAAAATATAAATTTTGATATCTCAAAATTAATAGAACACATAATTCAAAAATATAAAAATAACAATATTTACCCCAATATAATCAGTGGTGTTTATATTAATGGTAGAAAAAATTTAATTGAACGTTCAATCAATAATTTAATTGATAATTCAATCAAATATGCAAATAAAATACATATAAAAGTTTCAAAAACAGATAACAATCTATTAATCACTATTGATGACGATGGTCCAGGAATCCCAAAGAAAGAATATGAGAATGTTTTTAAGCCTTTTTACAAAATAGATAAAAGCAGAGGTGAGTCAAAATCAAGTGTCGGGCTTGGCTTATCTATTACATCAGATATCATCAAATCACATGGTGGCAATATACTGTTGGACCAATCTTCACTTGGTGGATTAAAAGTTAAGATTTTTTTACCCTTGTAAATTTTTTTCTAAAATTTTTTTTTTCAAGTTTTTGAATTTTTTTTTCTAGGTTTTCTACTCTTTTTATTAAAACATCGGTTTCATCTTTGCTTGTTAATTTCATTTTAAAAACTATTTCATCTCGTTTTGATTTTAAAACATTAAAGATTTCAAAGCTTAAATCTTTGTATGAAACAAGACCTTGTTCAAATAATTTAGCCAATTTATCAATTACAAATTTGGATTTTGTCATATTTTCGTTTATAAAATAGTATACTTTATAAGTATTAATTTAAAAATGTTTATTAATAATTTCGACCCTGTTGCTTTACAATTTTTTTCTTTAGAATTAAGGTGGTACTCCTTATCATATATAATAGGAATTATATTTGGTTGGTTTTATTGTAGAAAAAAATTAATTAAAGATCCTAATATTTCAATTTTATTTGATGATTTTATTACTTATTTAATCATAGGAATAATCTTGGGTGGCAGATTTGGTTATGCTTTATTTTATAATTTAAAATATTACTTAGAAAACCCGATTGAAATTCTTATGGTTTGGAATGGTGGCATGTCATTTCATGGAGGTTTAATTGGAGTGATAATCGCAACCATAGTATTTTCTAAAAAACATAAATTAAATCAATTCATATTTTTAGATCTAGTTTCATTGTCCGCACCTATTGGTATTTTTTTTGGAAGAATTGCAAATTTTATAAACTCGGAACTATATGGAAAAGCAACTAACGTACCTTGGTCTGTAAAATTTGTATTAATAGATAACGTTGAAAGACATCCATCACAACTATATGAAGCTTTTTTTGAAGGAATAATATTGTTTTTTATACTTGGGTATTTTTATAATAAGAATTATCTTAAAAAACCAGGACTGATATCTGCACTATTTCTAATTTTCTATTCTTTATTTAGATTCGTCGCCGAATTTTTTAGGTCCCCGGATCCTCAAATTGGATATTTGATTTTAAATTTAACACTGGGCCAAATAATGAGTATTATATTTTTAGCTTTCGGAACATTGTTATTTTTGAAAAAAAAAAATGAAAACTAGAAAAGATAATTTACTTACGTTGGATAAATTTATTGAAGAGTCTCTTTACAATAAAAAAAATGGCTATTATATGAAAAAAAATCCTTTTGGAGCAAAAGGAGACTTTATAACATCTCCAAATATATCAATATTATTTTCAGAAATGGTTGCAATTTGGATAATCTCTTTTTGGGAAAATTTAAAATGTCCAAATAAATTTAATTTAATCGAATTGGGTGCGGGTAATGGTGAAATGATGAAAGCATTAATAAGTACTTTTAAAAAATTTCCAAAGTTTAAAAAATCCTGTGATATCAAGATTTTTGAAAAAAGTATATTTCTTAAAAATTTACAAAAAAAAAATATTAAAAATGGAAATATTGAATGGTTAAAAAATCTAAATGAATTAAATAATCTTCCTTCGATTTTTATCGCTAATGAATTTTTTGATGCATTACCTATTAAACAATTCATTAAAAAAAAAAATAAATGGTATGAAAGATGTGTAAATTTTACTGATAAACAAAAAATAGATTATTTAGATGTTCCCTTCGATATTATTAATTTTGAAAAAAAAATTCAATTTAAAATTTCTCAAAATCAAAAATTTATTGAATACTCATTCCTAGCTGCAGAATATTTAAAAATTATAACTAATAAAATTAAATATAACGGTGGTGGAATCTTAATAATAGACTATGGGTATAATGATAAAAAAATAAAAAATACTCTTCAAGCAGTTTCCAAACATAAATATATAAATGTTTTAAAAGGGTTTAAGAATTCTGATATAACTTATAATTTAAATTTAAATCTTTTTAATCAGATAATTAAAAAGTTTGGTACATTTAATTTTTTCACCACCAATCAAAAGAATTTTCTTACAAAACTTGGAATATTAAAAAGAGCAGAAATATTGTCTAAAAATATGACATTTAGCAATAAAGTTAATGTTTATTTTAGAGTTAAGCGATTGATCGATGAAAAACAGATGGGTGATTTATTCAAAGTAATATTTATAACTAACAAAAAAAATAAATTTAAATTAGGATTTTAAACTGATTAAATCAAAAAAACTCTCTAAATTAAAAGACGTAAAGCATGCTTTCTTTAATAGATTGGGTGGTAAATCTACTGGCATCTATAAAAGCTTAAATTGTGGTACCGGGTCTTTTGATATGAAAAAAAATGTTTCAAAAAACTTAAAAATTGTATGCAATCAAATTGGTTCAAATACAAAAAAAATAATTTTATTGAATCAAATTCATAGTAACAAGTTCTTGTTTATAGATAAAAATTCAAAGTCAATAAATAAAAAATTTAAGGGCGATGCTTTAGTAACAAATAGAACAAATACTCCAATAGCTATCTTAACAGCAGATTGTGCACCTATATTAATTCATGATCAAAGTAAGAAAATGATTGCAGCAATACATGCAGGATGGAAAGGTGCTTTTAAAGAAATTGTTAAAAATGTTACAAAATTCATGATTAAAAAGGGTTGTTCACCTAAAAATATGACAGCTGTAATTGGACCATGTATTTCACTTAAAAACTATGAGGTAAAACAAGATTTTATTAAAAAATTTATTAAAAAAGATAAGAAAAATAAAATTTTTTTTAAAAAGATTAATAATAAAGATCACTTTAATTTGAAACAATACATACATTATCAATTAAAAAGCTTAAAAATTAAGAGAATTGAAGTTATCAAGAAAGACACCTTTAATATTAAAAACAATTTTTTTAGTGCGAGAAGATCTATTGCCCAATTTGAGAGTGATTATGGTAGAAATATTTCTGTAATTATGATTAATTAGTTAAATCACATGAAATTATTAACTGGAAATAGCAATAAACCCTTAAGTAAAAATATAGCTAAATTCTTAAAAACAAAACTTATAAATTCAAGCATCAGAAAATTTTCTGATGGGGAAATATACATTGAGATTAATGAAAATATTAGAGGTAACAGTATATTTATAATACAATCTGTCTCATCGCCAGCTAATGATAACTTAATGGAATTATTACTTTGTATTGATGCTTTAAAAAGATCTTCAGCAAAAAATATTACTGCTGTAATTCCTTATTTTGGTTATGCACGACAAGATAGAAAAGTAGTACCTAGAACCTCAATCTCAGCAAAACTCGTCTCTAACTTAATTACTAAAGCAGGTGCTGACAGAGTTGTTACTGTAGATCTTCATGCAGGACAAATCCAAGGTTTTTTTGATATTCCTGTAGACAATTTATTTGCAACACCTATTTTTGCGAGACATGCAAAAAAACATATAAAAAGTAAAAACATTATTTGTGTTGCTCCCGATGTTGGGGGAACAGAAAGGGCAAGAGCACTTGGCAAACTGTTAAATGTTGGATTGGCAATTGTTGATAAAAGAAGACCGAAACCTGGTCAATCACAAGTTATGAATGTTATAGGTAATGTAAAAGATAAAACTTGTATCATAGTAGATGATATAATTGATTCTGGTGGAACAATAATAAATTCAGCAAAGGCACTTAAAGACAGGGGTGCTAAGGATGTGTATGTTTATATTACGCATGGGGTGCTAAGTGGTGATGCAGTAGATAAAATTAAAAAATCAGTAATTAAAAAATTAGTGATAACAGATACAATTGATAACCAAGAAAAAACTATGAAAGCTAAAAATATTGAAGTTTTACCTATTTCAAGCTTAATGAGTGAAGCAATTAAAAGAATTTCTAACTCAACATCGGTATCAGACCTATTTAAATAATTATCTTGAGTTATTAGAAACATGTGTTAAAAACCCTTGTTTTTATGAATACACTTGAAGCAAACATCAGAAATACAAAATCCAAGGGAGATGTAAAATCTCTTAGGTCAAAAGGTAATATTCCAGCAATAATTTATGGTGGAAGTGAACAAAATGAAAAAATTTCTGTACCCAAAAAAATTTTAAAATCTTTATTAGATAAAGAAGGGTTTTTATCAAGTATTATTACCCTTAGTGTAAATGGTAAAAGTCAAAATGTATTACCTAGAGAAGTTGAATATAACATTTTATCAGATGAACCCACACATGTTGATTTTCTAAGAATAGTTCAAGGAGTAAAAGTTAGAATAGAAGTACCAGTACAATTTATTAATCATGAAACATCTCCAGGTTTAAAAAGAGGTGGAGTTCTTAATATAGTGAGAAGAAAAATAGAATTAAAGTGTCCAAGTGATAAAATTCCTGAGTCAATTGTAATAAACCTTGATGGAGTAGATATTGGAGAAAGCTTTAAAATATCTTCAGTTAAATTAGAGCAAGGTGTTACACCTACAATATTAGGAAGGGATTTTGTAATTGCGACCCTAGCCGCACCAACAGTTATGAAAGAACCTGAAAAACCAGCTGAAGCAGAAACTGAAGAAGGTGTGGAAGCAACTGCAGATGGTAAAGATGCAACAGCAGTACCAGCAGCTGATGGGGAGAAAAAAGAAGGTGACAAAAAAGAAGGCGAAGAAAAAAAAGCACCTACTGAAAAAAAATAATCAAATCATAGTGAAAATTTCCAGCTTAGACACAAAAAAATTATGCTTTTATTTGTAGGTTTAGGAAATCCAACTCCAGATAGTGAAAACAATAGACACAATATTGGTTTTAAAATGATTGATGCACTTAATCAAAAGTTTTCTTTATCAAAACAAAAACCTAAATTCAAAGGATTATTAACTACCGGAAATATCAATAATAAAAAAATTTATGCAATAAAGCCCTTAACATTTATGAATAATTCAGGAATTTGTATTCGTGAATTAATAGAATACTTCAAAATAGATGTTGAAGATGTATTTGTATTCCATGATGATCTAGATATTGAATTTGGAAAAGTAAAAGCAAAATTTGCTGGTTCAAGTGCAGGACACAATGGAATTGAATCTATAGATAAATTTATTGGAAAAGATTATTCAAGGGTAAGAATAGGGATCGGTAGACCAAAAACTAAAGCTGATGTTTCAGATCACGTGTTAAAAGATTTTAGTGAAGATGAAATGTTGCAATTAGAAAAAGTTACAAATAATATAATAAGTTCAGTATCTATACTAATTGATAAAAAATTAGATTTATTTTCAAGTACAGTAAATAACAAATAAATGAGCTTTAAATGTGGAATTGTTGGATTACCTAATGTTGGTAAATCAACACTATTTAATGCGCTTACAAACTCGAGTAAAGCACAAGCAGCTAATTTTCCTTTTTGCACAATTGAGCCGAACGTTGGCGTAGTAACTGTTCCGGATGAACGATTAGATAAACTAGTAGAAATATCAAATTCAAAAAAAAAGATAAATACTACTATTGAATTTGTAGATATTGCTGGACTTGTTAAGGGGGCCTCTAAAGGTGAAGGTTTGGGTAATAAGTTTCTATCTCACATAAGAGAAGTAGATTCAGCCATACATATGATAAGATGTTTCGACTCTGATGATATTCAAAATGTAAACCCTACAGTCGACCCTATAAGAGATTTAGAAATCATTGAAACTGAGATGATGTTAGCAGATCTGGAGTCAATTCAAAAAAGACTAGAAAAAAATAACAAAAAAAATATAGATGAAGAACTATTAAAGATACTAGAAATTGCTTTAGATTATATAAATAATGCTAAAAATATTCAGATCCTTTACGATCAATTTGAAAAAAAAATACTTAATCAAAGTGGCTTGTTATCTCTAAAACCTAAAATTTTTGTTTGTAATGTTGATGAGGAAAGTGTTCAGAATGGCAATAAATACACCGATGCTTTCATTGAAAAATTTGGAGAAAAAAATACATTGATAGTTTCTGCTGACATTGAAAATCAAATTAATCAGTTAGAAAAAGATGAAAAAATAAATTATATGGAAATGATTGGTTTAAAAAAAACAGGTTTAAGCATGTTAATTCAAAAAGGTTACAATATTTTGGAGTTAGATACTTATTTCACATCAGGGCCTGAAGAAACTAGAGCATGGACAATTCAAAAAAATTGTACTGCTCCAAAGGCTGCAGGAGAAATTCATAGTGATTTCGAAAAAGGATTTATAAAAGCTGAAACAATTGCTTATGATGATTTTATAACTAATAATGGTTGGGCAAATTCAAAAACCAATGGTAAAATGAGACTTGAGGGAAAAGATTATATAGTTAAAGACGGAGATATATTAAACTTCAGATTCAATACGTGACCAAATTTTTTTCATACTAAAATAAACTAAAATAGTCAAAATAATTAAATATAAAATTGCCTTAAAGCCCATTTTATGTCTAGCTTCTAAGTGTGGTTCTGCAGCCCACATCAAAAATGTTGTCACATCCTTGGCCATTTGTTCCTTTGAAGCATTAGTGCCATCACTATATTCAACCAGACCATCAGATAATGGTTCTGCCATTTTAATATTATTTCCATACATATACTTGTTATAATAAACACCATCATCTAGAGCTACTCCACTAGGTGGGTCTTCGTAACCTAAAAGAACTGAATAAATATAATCAACTCCACCACTTCTAGCTTTAGCTAATACTGACATATCTGGTGGATAAGCACCTCCATTTGCTGCTTGTGCTGCTTTTTCATTTTCGTACGGCTTAACAAATTTATCTGACAATTTTGCAGGTCTTGTAAACATTTCACCATCACTATTAGGTTCATCAGTTACTTCAAATTTTGCAGCTATGGTTTTAGCTTCTTCTTTTGTAAATTCTGGTCCACCTGACTCAAATAAGTTTCTATAACTAACATATTTCATTGAATGACATGAGGCACAAACTTCTGTGTAAACTTGATATCCTCTTTGAAGTGATCCCCTATCGAATTTACCAAATAAACCCTTAAAACTCCAATTTGTTTTTAAAAGATCAACTTTTTCAGCAGAATTAGCATGATTTGTTACTGCCAATAATAAAGTTACTAAATAAAGTATTTTAAAAATATTTTTCACTGTATTAATTTAAACTTTCTTTTTTTTTGATCACCGATTCTGGTGGCAGCCCTTCAAGAACAGGTTCCGTAATACTCAGGGGCACTGGTATGGTCTTTTCTTTAAAACCTAATACCGGAAGAATTATTAAAAAATGTATAAAATAATAAGCTGTAGCGACCCTGGCAACTAATAAATATAAACCTTCTGCAGGCATTGCACCGACGTAACCAAGTATTAATACATCAGCAACTAATATCCAATAAAACTGTTTATATAAAGGTCTAAACACAGCAGATCTAATTTTTGAAGTGTCCAGCCATGGTAGAGCTACTAAAATTAAAATTGCTGATAACATTGCCACTACACCCATCAACTTATCTGGAACCGATCTTAAAATTGCATAAAAAGGAAGTAAATACCATTCTGGAACAATATGCGCCGGGGTCACCATTGGGTTGGCTTCAATATAATTATCAGCATGACCCAAAATATTAGGCGAATAAAAAACAAAAAATGCAAAAACAATCGTGAACATTAGTAATGCAAATCCATCTTTAATTACTATATAAGGATGAAATGGCACGGTATCCTTAGAGGGTTTTTTTATATCAATACCTACTGGATTATTGTTTCCAGGAACGTGTAGTGCCCAAATATGAAGAACAACTAATCCTAAAATTAAAAATGGTATTAGATAATGTAGTGTAAAAAATCTAGTTAAAGTCGGATTATCTACAGAATATCCTCCCCACAGCCACTCAACTATTCCTGTGCCAACTAAAGGTATAGCGCTAAAAAGATTTGTAATAACCGTTGCCCCCCAAAAACTCATCTGTCCCCATGGAAGCACATATCCCATAAATGCAGCAGCCATCATTAAAAGATAAATGATGATACCAATAATCCAAATTATTTCCCTTGGAGATTTGTAAGATCCATAAAACAAAGATCTAAATATATGGATGTATACTGCTAAAAAAAACATTGATGCACCATTTGCATGAATGTATCTTATTAGCCATCCGTAGTTAACATCTCTCATTATATGCTCAACACTTTCAAAAGCTAAATCTGCATGAGCAATGTAATGCATAGCTAATGTTAAACCAGTAACTATCTGAGTAATTAAGCAGAAAGTTAATATTCCACCAAATGTCCACCAATAATTTAAATTTTTAGGTGTGGGGTAGTCTGTTAAATGACTAGCAAGGGATAAAAGAGGTAATCTATCATTAAACCATTTTCCAAATTTTGATTTAGGGACATATTCTTGATCACTCATAATTTATTTATTATCCAATTTTAATTGTATTAGCGTTGACAAATTCATATTTTGGAACTTCCATATTTGTTGGTGCAGGGCCTTTTCTTATTCTTCCAGATGTATCATAGTGTGATCCGTGACAAGGGCAAAACCAACCATTATAATCACCTTTATCATTCAAAGGAACACATCCTAAATGTGTACAAACACCAAGCATAACTAACCACTCAGGATCTTTTGCTCTGTCTTCATCTTTTTGGGGATCTTTTAAATCTTTCATTTTTACAGCTCTAGCCTCCTCTATTTCCTCAACTGTCCTTCTTTTAATAAAAACTGGTTTTCCCCTCCAAAGCACAGTAATTGTTTTTCCAGGCTGGACTGAACTGACATCAACTTCTGTGCTAGCAAGCGCTTTAACTGAAGCATCTGGGTTCATCTGATCTATCAAGGGCCATACAACCGCTCCTACGCCGACTGCTCCTACAGCATATGATGCTGTAAATAAAAATTCCCTTCTTTCTGGCTTTTTTTCAGGCATCTTTTAATTTTTTTGTTTATTGTTATCTAATATATGATTTCATATAAGAAAAAAGTTTTTTTTCTACAAAAACAATGACACAGAACCCATGAATTTAAGACCTAAAATAGCCCTTTATGAGCCAGATATTCCTCAAAATACTGCTGCAATTATCAGAACATGCGTGTGTCTTGGAGCAGAACTAGAGATTATTGAGCCCTGTGGATTCTTATTCAGTGATAAAAGATTTAAACGAGTGGTCATGGATTATATGGATGAAAGTATGATAAAATTCTATAATAGCTCAGAAGTTTTTTTTGAATCAAAAAAAAACCAAAGAATAATATTATTAACAACAAAATCAACTACATCTTATACTGGATTTAAGTTTAAAAATGATGATACATTGTTATTTGGAAGAGAAAGTGCTGGTGTTCCAGAACATGTTCATAATTCTATAAAGTATAAATTTAAAATACCAATGATTAATAATAAAAGATCTTTAAATATAGCTTCTTCAGTTGCTATAGTTCTTTCGGAAAATTTAAGACAAACTAATTTATTAAATAATGGATAAAGAGATTAAAAAAAAACTTGCGAGTAATTGGTTCAAATTATTACAAAACACTATTTGTAATAATATTGAAAAACTAGAAAAAAAAAAAATCATTTTTAAACAAAAAAAATGGCTTAGAAATAAAATTAGAGATGAAGGAGGTGGTGAATTTAGAATCTTAAAAAATGGAAAAATTTTCGAGAAGGTTGGTGTAAATTTTTCTGAAGTATATGGAAAGTTTTCTAATGAAATGAAAAAAAAAATTCCCGGCGCAAAAAATAATCCTAATTTTTGGGCATCAGGAATTTCAGTGGTTATGCATATGAATAATCCTCACCTACCAGCAATTCATTTTAACACGAGATTTATTTATACAACACATGGATGGTTTGGTGGTGGAATGGATGTAACTCCAAGTATAAAAGATGATAGAGAAAAAGATTATTTACATAATGAATTAAAAAAGATGTGTGACCGTCATGATAAAAAATATTATAAAAAATATAAAAAATGGTGTGATGAATATTTTTACCTTCCTCACAGAAATGAAAGCAGAGGTATAGGGGGAATTTTTTTTGATTATAAAAAAGATAATTGGGAAAAAGATTTTAAATTTGTATCAGACCTAGGAGTTACTTTTCAAATGTTGTTTGATTCAATAATAAAATTGAAATACAAAAAAAATTGGACTGTAAATGAAAAAGAATTACAGTATATTAAGAGGGGTAGATATACCGAATTTAATTTACTCTATGATAGAGGAACAAAATTTGGACTTCAAACTGGAGGTAACGTAGAAGGTATTTTAATGTCCTTACCCCCAATAGCAAAATGGAACTAAAATGAATAAAGAACCAATAACCATAAGTGGATTAGAAAATTTAAAAGAAGAATTGATATTTTTAAAAGAAAAGAAACGCCCCAAAATAGTGGCTGCCATTTCTGAGGCAAGGTCTCATGGAGATCTAAAAGAAAATGCTGAATACCATGCTGCTAAAGAAGAACAATCTCACAATGAGGGGAGGATAACTGAGATTAATGATATAATTGCTCGTGCAAATGTAATTGATGTTACTAAAATTAATAATGAGGGTAAGGTAATTTTTGGCTCGACAGTGCATTTAGAAAACTTAGACACTGGAGAAAAGATTGCCTACAAAATTGTTGGTAAAGATGAGGCTGATTTAAAAAAAAAACTAATATTTTTTCAATCCCCTATAGGCAAAGGATTAATAGGAAAAAATAAAAATGATTTAGTGGAAATTAAAACCCCAGCTGGTGTTAAAAACTTTGAAATTAAAGATGTTAAATACATCTAATTATTTACTATTTTCTCAACTTCATTTTCTGAAATTTGAAAATTGTTATTAACCCACACTTTTTCTATCTCTTTGAGTTTAATTCCTAATTCCTTGCCCTCAAAAATGTTATATTTTTCCATTAAAAGATTTGCCTTAAATGGCATTAATGGAATTGGTTTATTTTTAAAAATTTCAATCATCTCTAATAAATTAAGATCAATTTTATTTGATTTAAAAATTTTAAAATGAATAACGTCTATTAAAATATCAAGACCGTTATAATAAAAAATTTTATTCAAATTTTTCTCTAAAAAAGTTTTGTTAGTAATCTTTTGAGAAAAAAAGCTATCTAAAAACAAGAGTCTTTTTTGGTCTTTTTTTGAAATATTAAACTTATATATAAAATAATTCACATTATCAGTTCCATCAATAATCATCAGAGATAATAAAAAAATAAAGTCTACTTTTGTAAAATTATTTTTTGCAAAACCATTTAATTTATTGAATATAAAGATATTCTTAAATTGAGGAAAAATAAGACTTATAATTTCTAAACACTCTTTATCTTTTGTTAATTTAAAAAAACCTTTAGATCTTATTAACTTTTTAAATTCATCTAATAATCTCTCTGAAGAAATATTAAAAACTCCACTTAAATTTTTTTTTATCAATTTTATGATTTTTGGATCATGTTTATTTTTTGAATAACTAACAAAAAATCTTATATATCTTAAAATTCTTAAATAGTCTTCTTTGATGCGAATTTCAGGATCTCCTATAAAAATAATTTTTCCATCTTCTAAATCTTTTTTTCCATCAAAAGGGTCAAACAAAATACCTTTTAAATCTGCATAAATAGAATTAATTGTAAAATCTCTTCTCGAAGCATCTTCTTTCCAATTTGTAGAAAATTTAACTTTTGCATGTCTGCCATCAGTGACAACATCTTTACGCAATGATGTTATTTCAAATTTTACATTATTAATCAGTGCAGTAATTGTTCCATGTTTGATGCCACTTTCATAATATTTTATATTATTTTGATTAAGAGCCTTACAAACATCCTCTGGATCTAAATTTACAGCTAAGTCTATGTCATCAACTTTTTCTTTATTAATAATTTTTCTAACACAACCTCCAACATATCTAAGTTCACTATTTAATGAAAAAGAGCTAATTGCATTAAATATTTTTTCTATCTCAGTATTTTTAATGTTTTCAAAGCCTAAATTTATTAAATTAAGATTTTGCGACCTAAAAAAAAATTTATTTATTAAATTATTCATATTTGGCTGGGGCGCTAGGATTCGAACCTAGGATGCCGGTACCAAAAACCAGTGCCTTACCGCTTGGCTACGCCCCAATATTAGTTTCATATAACACAAAAAAAAAAAATTATATAGTCTTTGATACAATACACCAACAGCTTTTAAATTTATTTTTAAATAGCTCGTATGCATTGTTACAAGCACTTTTAGAATGAAAATATGCTAAAATTGATGAACCAGACCCTGACATTCTAACAAAGACATTGTTTGGAATAGTCAATAAAAATGATTTTATTTTTTTTAGTTCTGGATATTTATTAAATGAAATTTTTTCAAGATCATTATTTAATCCTTTCAAGTATTCTAAATTAAGCATCGATTTTTTTGGAAAGTTAAATTGAGGTTTGGTAAATATTTTAATTTTTGAATAAATATACTTTGTTGAACAACCAAATTTAGGTTTAACTACCAATGTATAAAGTTTAATTTTTTCTTTATATTTTTTGATATGATTTCTGGAGGTTAAAATAGTAGTATCAGGTTTTATTCCTAAAATAACATCTGAACCTATTAATCTTGATAATTTTTCTAGTTGGTTTTTTTTGATCTTTAATATTTTTTTCTTTATAAAAAAATTTATTAAACTAGCAGCATTCATAGAACCACCCCCTATTCCTGCTTTTTGTGGTATATTTTTGATAATTTTTATCTGAAATTTTTTATTATTTAAAAAATTTTTTTGATCTAAGAGTTTAAATAGTTTTGTAACTGTATTATTTAAACCTATATTTTTAGAAAATTTTCCTGTGAAAAATATTTTATGAGTCTTTCCTTTAATATTTTTAATATAGATTAAATCATGTAAATCAATGAAAGAAACTATACTTTCAATATTATGTAACTTAGATTTTTTTCCAATGATATTGAGAGCAAGGTTTATCTTGGCATGAGATTTAATTCTAAAGCTCTTCATAAACTAAGTATTTTTTAAACCTTGAATTAATTTACTTTCAATACTTTTGATCATTTTTTCTTCTGTTTTTTTTAAATCTAAAACACTTTTCCAAAAGTATCTTGCTTGAATTTTCCTATTTAACTTCCAAAGAATGTCTCCATAATGATCATTAACAATTGGGTCTTCAGGCATTAATTCAACTGCTCTTTTCAAAAATTTCTCTGCCTTTACATAATCTTCAATTAAATAATAAGCCCAACCAATAGAATCAATTATATATGCGTCATTACTTCTGGCTTCATAAGCTTTCTTTAACATCTTTAGCGCAATATCTATTTTATACTCACGTTCTAACCACGAGTAAGCTAAATAATTTAAAACATATGCATCATTTGGATTGATCTCTAACGATCTTAGCAAATCTTTATCTGAATTTTCATAATCACCCATTCTTTCGTAACTGCCTCCTCTTCTATATAAAATTTCAGAATACAAAGGGGAGCTAACATCAATTTTTGATATTATTTGATCATAATAATGTATTGCATCTTTATATTTTTTTGAATTTTTATTAAAATTTGCAATATCAAAAATAACTTTTATCGACGGCTCTTTAATATTTTTAAACTCTGAATTAACAAAATCTAAAGCTGCATCATCGTTTTGTTTTTTTGATATAATTTGTGTTTTTTTTTTTATTTTAAACCAATAATAAAAATTATCTTTTTCACTAAAAATACTCAAAATCTTTAAAGTTTTTGCGTAGTCTTCATTGAGATAATAATTTTCTGCTAGTAAAGATAAGTTAAAATAAAATTTAGGATTCAAATTATAAGATATATTCAAATAAAAATTTGAACGTTCATAGTCATCTTGGGAGGAATAAAGATTAGCTACTAAAAAAAATAGCTCACTAATAATATCGTTAGGATTTTTACACGAAAAAACTTTTGCAAATTCATTTAACTTTTTATTTTCAACCCAATATTTTGCTTGTGAAATAAGCAATGATGAATTTAAATAATTTAAATTATTAGTTATTACTTTTGCTTCATCGTATCTATTGTTTTCAATTAGATAATTTAAGTAAAAAAATGTATAACGAGAATAATCCATATCGTCCTCATTATTTATTAAACTCTCATAATAATTTTTTGTATTTTTATCATTTAGATAACATCGTTGGAAGACTTCATTAATAAATGAAAAATTCCCAAATTTTTTTTTTGTATTAATAATTTTTTTTTCTTCAAAAGTATTTAGATATTGTTTTAATGTTTCGGTAATTATTAATTTTATTTTATCATTGTTGATAAAAGCATAAGATCTTTGTAAATGCTCTTTACTTTTTTCATAATTTTTTTTTTTAAGACTATCTAGTGCCAACATTAAGTGAAGCTCAAAAAAATTAGAGTTACTATCTGTTAAGTTTTGCTTAATTTCATTTGTTGCCCATTGAATTTTCCCTTCTAATACTAGAGAATAAACATATCTTTTTAGATAGAGCTCGTTATTTTTGATCAAAAATCTTGATGATTTAAAAAATTTTAATGCTTTTAGATTTTCCTTATTTTCATAAGCAACAATTCCTGAAAAATAATTAATAAAATTATCTGAATTAAATTTGTTTAAACTATTACTTTTTGAGTATAATGGGTTTTGATAAATAAGTAACAATAGTAGAATGAATTTAAAAAACTTTGATAACATTAAGCCATTGTATGTCTAAAAAAGTTATAAATCAAAATACCAATTATAAAACTGAGTTACTAAATTCTGTTGAGTCTAATTTTACTTTTGATGAAAAACCAATCAATAGACTGTTTAATACTTCTAAAGGCCTTCAAAATGATTTTCATGATGAAAAAATTGATAAAGAGAAAGAATTAACAAAACTAAAAAGTCAAATAAACTCAATTGAGGATTGTAATTTAAAAGACAATTCAAAAAATATTGTTTTGGGTGATGGAAACATTAACAGTAATATCATGCTTGTTGGTGAGGCGCCTACAGACCAAGAAGATAAAACAGGACTGACATTCATGGGAGAAGTTGGAGGTTTGTTAAAAAAAATGTTACTTGCTATTAATATAAAAAAAGAAAATATTTATTCTACCTACGCTGTAAATTTCAGGCCACCAGAAGATAGAAAGCCTACTTCATCTGAAATTAAAAGATATTCTCAATTTCTTCAAAAACATATTGCAATTATTAAACCAAAAATAATAATTCTCATGGGTAGTACGGCAATGGAATCTCTAACAGGGCTTAATAGTAAAATATCGACTGAAAGAGGTAAGTGGAAAGAAATTATTATTAAAAACATAAGTTACAATGTTATTATAACTTTTAATCCCTCGTATCTTTTAAGGGTCCCAGAAAACAAAAGGCATTCATGGGAAGACTTAAAAAGAATAAAACAAAAAATCTCAGATTTAAATTTAAATTTTTAATGAAAATTTTAGTTGGAGTCGATGAAGTTGGACGTGGAAGCCTGATAGGTCCTGTTTATGCAGCAGCTGTTATATTAAACAAATCGATTAATAAAAAATTATTAAAAGACTCAAAAAGTTTATCTAAAAATAAAAGAAAAAATCTTTATGTTTATATTAAAAAAAATGCAGTATGGGCTATAGGGCAAGCTTCTGTTAAAGAAATTGAAAATATCAATATATTAAATGCAAGTTTACTTGCAATGAAAAGAGCTATTAAAAAACTTAAAAAAAAACCATCTCTTATTTTAATTGATGGCAATAAACTTCCAAAAATTAAAAACTATAATTTAAGGTGTGTAATTAAAGGTGATCAAAAAATTCCAAGTATCTCTGCAGCCTCCATTATAGCTAAAGTTAGTAGAGATAGGTTTATAACTACTCTTTCTAAAAAAGTTAAAAATTATGGATGGGGCACCAATTTTGGGTATGGAACTAAAGAACACTTAAAAGCTATTAAGAAATATGGAGCTACAAAATATCATCGAAAAACTTTTTCTCCTATTCGTAACCTCAAATAAGTTTCACGTATAACAACACTATATCTAGTTGTTTAAATAAATCTCAACACAAATTGAATCTAATTAATTCAATCTGAAGTTGACCAAGGAATCCTTTTGGAGTCTAATTAATTTATACAAAAATGAAAAATAAATTTAAAAATAAAATCATCAACGGTGATAGCCTTGAGGAATTAAAAAAAATTCCAAGTGAAACTTTTGATCTTGTTTTTGCTGACCCACCATACAACCTTCAGTTAAAAAGCTCACTCACTAGACCAGACAGAAGTAAAGTGAGTGCTGTTAATGATAAATGGGATCAGTTTGAAAATTTTAAAGAATATGACGATTTCACAGAGACATGGTTGAAAGAATGTAAAAGAATTTTAAAAAAAAATGGTGCTATTTGGGTAATTGGAAGTTATCACAATATTTTTAGAGTAGGAGCAACTATGCAAAATATAGGTTTTTGGATTTTGAATGATGTCATTTGGAATAAAAACAATCCAATGCCTAACTTTAGAGGAACAAGGTTTACAAATGCTCATGAAACACTAATTTGGGCATCTAAATGTAAAAAATCTAAGTACACATTTAACTATCAGTCATTAAAATGTTTAAATGATGATCTTCAGATGAGGTCGAATTGGAACTTACCTATTTGTAATGGCTCTGAAAGACTTAAAAAGAACGGAAAAAAAGTTCACTCTACCCAAAAACCAGAGTCTTTACTTCATAGAGTATTATTGGCTTCTTCAAATAAAAATGACATGATCTTAGATCCATTTTTAGGATCTGGTACTACGGCCACTGTGGCTAAAAAGTTAGGTAGAAATTACTATGGCATAGAAAAAGAAAAAAATTATTTTAAAGCAGCACAGCAAAGATTAATAAACACAAAACCTATTGAAGATGATTTTCTCGATACTCTAAAAAATAATAGATCTAAACCAAGAATACCTTTTGGATCTTTGGTCGAGATGGGAATAATCAAACCAGGAACAAGTATTTTTGACGATAAGAAAAAAATTACTGCAAAAATCATGGCCGATGGAAGTATCAAGCACAGTCAAGCCAAAGGATCTATTCATAAGGTTGCAGCAACAATTCTTGGCGCAGAAAGTTGTAATGGTTGGACTTATTGGCATTGTGATGTTAATGGAGTAAGCGTTCCTATTGACAATTTAAGACAAAGATTAATTTCTAATAATCAATCTTTATAGATTTCACCTAAATAGCTATTAATAAATCTTTGATTCTTCACCAAATATTTAATTAATAAATTTCTAAAAAAACTTAATAATGGGTTATTAATATGGAAAGCAAAATAATTTAGTTTTGATTTTCTATTAATCATTTTAGTTCTTTTAATTCTTTTTTTGCTATATTTGATTTTTTCATTTTCAAAATTTTTATATAATTCATGAGCTACTTCAATAGATTGTGTGGCACCCTGCGCAAATGTTGGCGGAAAAGCAAAAAAGGCATCTCCTATCAAAAAAATATTCTTATTTATTGGTTGATATATTTCAGAGCTTGTAAATATTGGAAAGCACTTAATATTATTTAAATTTTGTATAATATTGGGGTCTATTTGTTTTGATATTTCTTTTAATGTAAATGAAATAAAATGACTACTTTCAAATAAACTATAATTAGATAATTCCTTATCGCTAAGACTCTTTCTAAGAATACTTACAAAATTAAACTGACCATTTCTATCGATTGGATAAATTACAGAGTGTAAATTAGACCCTAAAAATAAAGATATATTATTATGGTCAAGTTTTTGAAGTTTATTTTGATTAATAGTTGCTCTCACTGCAATAGAGTTAAAATATTTTGGTTTAATTTCTCGGTTGGCAACTAATGATTTGGTTTTAGAAAATACACCATCAGATATAATCAGATAATCACATTCAATTATAGACTTGTCCTCAAAAATTATCTCTATACTTTCTGATTTGTGATTAACATTCAAAATTTTTTTGTTATAGTTAATTAAATTACTGGGAAGTCTATCTTTTAAAAAATTTATCAATGTTGATCTTTGAAGCGTTGTATATTTGGCTTCATCATCATTGAAGCCTGATATGTCCAAATTAGATATTTTTTTTTTACTTTTTAAAGAATAAAAATCAACTTTGAGTGGGTGAAACTTTTCCTTTAAAGCAATATTTTGAAAGCCCATTTTATTTAATAGTTTAATACTATTAACTGAAAGTTGAATACCGTATCCTTTTTCTAAGTTTACAGAATTATTTCTTTCAAAAATTTTTGTTTCATAATCAAGATTTTTTCTAAATAAGTTCGCAATATACAAACCTGAAATTCCCCCACCTATGATTACTATTTTTTTCATTTATTTTGATCTAAATATTTAAAAATTTTTTTAGTAAAAGTTGGCAAAGTATAGTTAGTAAGTTGCGAACCATCAATCCAAGAAGAGTTTGGAATGGCACCTTTTATTGTATTAAATTTAATAATCACACTCATATTCATATTAGACATTTTAAAATTTAACACTTTGGTTAGATTATTAGGTTTAGATATTTCTTTCATAGGAAATATTTTCAGGTTTTTTAAAAAATTAAATTTAGTATTCTTAATCAATAAAAATTGATTTTTTTTTTTATAAACATTTACTATATAAAATTTATCAATTTTTTTTTGATCTTTCTTTATAATTTCAAAATCATTATTTTTAAAAGATTTACAATTCTTTGTTAGGGGACATTGTAAACATAGAGGTTTTTTTGGTTTACAAATCAGTGCTCCTAGTTCCATCAATGCTTGTGCATAAGCACTTGCTCTAGCAGAGGTCCCAAGTATTTTTTTTTGATTTATAATATTTTCCTTTGAAATTTCATTGGGTAATTTTAAGTTTAATAATCTTTTAATTACTCTTTCAATATTTCCATCTAGTGGAATAAAGGGCTCATTGAAAGCAATTGCCATAATTGCATTTGCTGTATAGTCACCTATTCCGGGCAACAATTTTAATTCATCAATTGTCCTGGGTAACCTTCCTTTAAAATTTTTTTTTATAACCTGACCTGTTTTTTTAAGATTTTTAATTCTTGAATAATAACCAAGTCCTTCCCAAAGTTTAAGCAACTTACTTTCTCTAATTTTTGCTAATGATTCTATGTTGGGAACGTATTTTATAAATCTATTGAAATAAGGAATTACGGTTGCCACTTGAGTTTGCTGTAACATAAACTCACTCACTAAAGTGTAATATTCTCTTTTAATTTGTGAGTCCTTTCTTCGCCAAGGCAATATTCGTTTATTATTATCGTACCAATGAAGAATTTTTTTTGTTAGTATAGAGTTATACATATGCAATTTAAAAATAATACTAAGCAGAGGTTAAAAACTATTCAAGGCTTAAGATCCTTTAAGGACACTTTACCAAAAAATATTAAAAAAATAATTAAAAAAAAGGGACATATATTCTCTGAAACTCTAAGCAACTGGAAATATATAGTTGGGGATGAACTTTTTCAAATCTGTTATCCAAAATCTTTTAAAAACTCTAATAAACTTGGGGTTAGTACTCTTCAAGTCATGGTAAAAAGAGGTCATGAAATAGATTTGGAATATTCAAAAAAAAAAATTATGGATAAGATGAATAGCTTTTTTGGCTATACAGTTGTTGAAAAATTAAAATTTATTAGTTTTGACGATTCCCAAACAAAATTTAAAAAAGTTGAAGGGGATAATATTGGTGTGACAAATAATAAGTATACAGATAAAGTTAATGATATTAAGAATGATAAAGTTAAAAAATCATTATTAGAAATGACTAAATTATTTAAATAACGATGAAAAAAATATTTCTATTATTTTTCTTTATAATTTTTTGTTTTAATCCAAACCTACTAGCTGATAATAATAAAAAAATTAAAAGAATTTCAGAAGGGGATCAAACTTCTAAAATTACAATTATCGTTTATGAGTCTTTAACCTGCGGCCACTGTGCTGACTTCCATAAAAATGTTTACCCAGATCTTAAAAAAAATTTTATAGAAAAGGGTTTCGTTAAAATTGAATTTAGAAATTTTCCTTTAGATATTGCTGCTTTTAACGCATCAAAAATTGGTCAGTGCAATAATGATGGAAAGTCAAACTTATTACACATATTATTTTCCGGTCAAAAAAAATGGGCAAAAGGAAAGACTGCTGAAGAGGCTACTCTGTACTTAAAAAAATTTTTAAAAGATGAAGGTATCACAGTGGATTTTGAAAAATGCTTGAATGATAAAGATATTGAAGATTATGTTTTAAATGACAGAATCGAAGGTGTAAAAAAATATAAAGTTAATGCTACTCCTACGATAATAATTAACGATAAAAAGTTTGATAAAGCTTTAAATTATAAAAATTTAGAAAAATACCTGGAAAAGCTGATATAAGTTAGGCAATGGAGTTTAAAAAAATCCAACTTAATGGATTTAAATCGTTTGCTGAAAAAACTAACTTTCTCATAGAAGAGGGTCTGACTGGTATTGTTGGTCCAAATGGTTGTGGAAAATCTAACATAGTAGAATCTTTAAAGTGGGTAATGGGAGAGACTTCAGCAAAAAGTATGCGTGGATCAGGAATGGAAGATGTCATTTTTTCTGGTACTTCTAATAAAGCTTCAAAAAATATTGCAGAAGTTTCTGTTAGTGTAAATAATGAAAATCATGATGGTCCTGTGCAGTATAAAGATTTAGATCAAGTTGAAGTCAGAAGAAAAATTGAAAAAGACAAGGGTTCTAAGTTTTATATTAACAACAAAGAAGTTAGGGCAAAAGATGCTCAGATGTTTTTTGCTGACTTATCTACTGGAGCTCATTCGCCATCCATGATAAGTCAAGGACGTATAGGCGCACTAGTAACAGCGAAACCTACTGATAGAAGAGCCATATTAGAAGAAGCAGCAAACATTTCTGGACTACACGTAAGAAGACATGAAGCAGAGTTACGATTAAATGCTGCAGAGATGAATTTAAAAAGAGCTGATGAGCTAAGAAGACAACAAGAGAAACAATTGACTAACCTTCAAAAACAAGCTGAAGAGGCTACAAAATATAAAACTATATCTGAAGAAATTAAAAAGATTGAGGCTGGTTTATATTATTTAAAATTATTAGACATAGATAATGAAATTAAAATTGAAAATGAAATTAATACTGAAGCAGAAGGAGAAGTAAGCATCTTTAACCAACAAATTTCTAAATTAGATGACTCAGTTAAAATCGAAACAGAAAAGATTTCTCCCTTGAGAGAAAAAAATATCGAAAACCTCTCAAAAATTCAAAGAATGAATTTAGAATTAAAAAGTTTAGATGAAGAGAATATTAGAACTCAAGATGAAATAGAAAATATTAAGAGCTCATTAAAAACTGTTGAAGAAGATATCGATAGAGAGAAAGGAATTGTAATAGATGCAAATTCAAATGAAAAAAGATTAAAAGAAGAAAAAAATGAATTAATAGAGATAGATCTTAAGTATTACGAAACAGAAAAACTATCTAATGAAGACCTTGAGTCCGCTAAAGATAAATTAAAAGATGAACAAAAATCAGTAGATGAAATTATTAATATTTTTGCAGATGGAAATATAAACATTAATATTGGTCCAATTAATAATGTAAAAAATACAATTAATAGGGTAAAGGAATTAATAAACACTAATGAAGTTAATCAGGCTCTCACTTTATTAGAAAGATGCCAAACTGAAATAGATGATTTTTTGAAAAACCTTGAAGATGAAGATAGTAAAAAGAAACTCTTAAATATTAATAAAAAAAATTCTAATATTAAATTGCTACAAGAAAAATATGCAGATAGCTTTAGTAAAAATCAATCTATAAAAAAAGAGTCTATAAAAAGAAATGAGAGAATTAAAACTATTGAAACTGAAATGGATAGTTGGAAAAATTTACTTTCCAATTCAGAAAAAATGGTCGCTGACTTAAGCGAAAGAAAAAGTAAATTACTATCTCAGTTAAATGAACGTGATCAACAACCAAAATCACAGGCTGAAAAAAAAGGTCAAATCACAGAAGGTTTAAGAATTGCTGAAAATGAAAAAATTGAAAATGAAAAAATTATAGAAATAACAGATAAAAAAATCAATTCCTTGAGACTTGAATTAAATGAAATTCAAGAAAAGTCTATACAAATAAGAGAACGAAAAGCTAGCTCTAGTGCAACTATTGAAGGATTAAAAAAACGTAAAGATGATTTGTTAGATAGAGTTCAATCTGAACTAAATGTTAAAGAAAATAATATTCTTGAAAATTCTAATTTAAATGGTGTTGAAAATCTGCCTGATGCAGTTAGTCAAGAAGAGGCTCTGGATCTTAAAAAGAGAGAAAGAGAAAAACTTGGTTCAGTCAACCTGCGGGCTGATGAAGAGACTAATAAATATAAAATTGAAATTAAAAAAATGGAACAAGATAGAGAAGATCTTGTTTCAGCTATTATAAAGCTAAAAGAGAGTATTAATGAATTAAATCAAAAAGGAAGAGAAAGACTCCTGGAGGCTTTTGAAAAAGTTAATAGAAAATTTAATGAAGTTTACACGAAATTATTTAATGGTGGGAGTGCAAAACTGGAGTTGGTTGATTCTGATGATCCACTTGAAGCTGGTCTTGAAATGCTAGTAAGTCCACCAGGAAAAAGGCTTCAGTCGATAACATTATTATCTGGTGGTGAACAAGCCTTAACAGCTCTGTCGCTTATCTTTGCTGTATTTTTAACAAACCCATCTCCAATATGTGTATTAGATGAAGTTGATGCCCCCTTAGATGATGCAAACGTCACAAGATTTTGTAATCTACTCGAAGAATTAACTAAAATAACTAATACTAGATTTATAATTGTAACTCACCACGCATTGACTATGTCAAAAATGAATAGACTTTATGGAGTTACAATGCCTGAAAAAGGAATTAGTCAATTAGTAGCGGTTGATTTACAAAAAGCTGAGAGCATGGTTGCATAATAATTAAATGTCGAAAAATCAATTTAAAACTCGCTTAGAGATTGCAAAATCTAAGCTTTCTAAAAGAAACCTATATAAAGAGAAAAACCCACCCTCATCTATCGGAACAGCCTTCAAAATGAGCACTGAACTAGTATCTGCAGTTGTAGTTGGGACAATTATTGGGTTTATTTTAGACAAGACCTTTGGTACTAAACCATGGTTAATATTAATATTTTTTTTCGTAGGCGTTATTACAGGTATTGTAAATGTCTTTAAATCTGCGAAAAATATGCAAAAATAATATTTAGAAAATTATGGCTACAAACCCGATGCACCAATTTGAAGTTTACAGAATTGGACCAGAAATTAAAATTGGAACTATCGATATATCTTTTACAAATGCAAGTTTATTTATGGTGATTAGCTCTTTAGCTATACTATTAATATTTAATCTTGGATCTAAAAAAAATTCTCTACTACCTAGTAAAGTTCAACTTTTAGCTGAGCTTAGCTACACCTTTGTTTCAAAAATGATTAGCGATACAGCTGGCTCTAAAGCAAAACCTTATTTTTCATTTATCTTTTCGTTATTTATGTTTGTTTTGTTCTGTAACATGTTTGGCATGATCCCTTATACATTTACAGTGACTAGTCATATTATTGTAACTTTTATTTTAGCTTCATTTATTTTTATAGGTGTGACAGTAATCGGATTTATGAAACACGGATTGGGATATTTAAAATTATTTGTACCAAGTGGAGTCCCAACAGTTCTTTTACCCTTGATAATTATTATAGAAATAATTTCTTATTTAAGTAGACCAATAAGTCTTTCTGTTCGTTTATTTGCTAACATGATGGCTGGTCATACTATGATGAAAGTGTTCGGAGGTTTTGTTATAAGCCTTGGAATAGTTGGTGGATGGCTTCCACTGAGTTTTTCAGTTGCACTAACTGGCTTAGAGATACTAGTTGCTTTTCTCCAAGCATATGTTTTTGCAATTTTAACCTGCATCTATTTAAATGATGCATTAAATTTACACCATTAACTAACATAAGGAGGATATAATGGAATTAGAAGCAGCAAAAATGATCGGAGCAGGACTAGCAGCAATAGCTC
>JGI20158J14315_10000471_pt1 | contig 30073 bp, 27 predicted proteins | sample COG_08_FD_14315 | JGI IMG/M metagenome (IMG submission 14315)
TTCAAGGTAATCAAGGCGATGTAGGCTCTCAAGGTGCTCAAGGTACTATAGGTGCTACCGGTGTTCAAGGTAATCAAGGTGTTGTAGGCTCTCAAGGCCTCAAAGGTACTATAGGTGCTGTAGGCTCCCAAGGTCCTGCAGGTACTAAGGGAGCTACTGGTATTCAGGGATTAACAGGCGTTGACGGTAATCCTGGTGACGATGTTTGGATTATATATTATGATGCTCTGTCGAACGATGTTCTAAACTCAAACGCTACCGTAGACTCAAGTAATCCCCCCACAGCCCCAGATACTAACGGCGGAAGCACTTCTATTAGTGGCACTAATTCCCAGATAACAGATTCTAGCGGAACGGTTACAGATTGGTACGCTAGTCCAGTATTTCTAACTGGACAATATTATTATTGGTGTACTTCAGTAGCTGCGGCATTTGACGTAATACCGGCAGCAAGTTGGAGTGTCAGTGGGTATCTACAAGGGCCTCAAGGTTCTAAAGGCTCTCAAGGCCTCAAAGGTACTATAGGTGCTCAAGGTACTCAAGGTGCTGTAGGCTCTCAAGGTACTCAAGGTGCTGTAGGCTCTCAAGGTGCTACAGGTACTANAGGTGCTACGGGTGTCAAAGGTACTCAAGGTGCTGTAGGCTCTCAAGGTGCTCAAGGTACTATAGGTGCTACGGGTGTCAAAGGTACTCAAGGTGCTACAGGCTCTCAAGGTCTCAAAGGTACTATAGGTGCTACGGGTGTCAAAGGTACTCAAGGTGCTACAGGTACTCAAGGTCCTGCAGGTTCTACTGGTGCTACAGGTGCTAAAGGTACTGTAGGTGCTACCGGTACTCAAGGTCCTATCGGATCTACAGGCGCTGCAGGAGCTGCTATAGCTTTCGATTTGACCGGCGCCGTCGATACTGATGCAAATAAAGATGCTTTAGTTCTTGCTGTTAGGGGCTCTGCTGCTCAAGTAGGGGATATTTACTGGCATGTTCCTAGTGACCGAGTTTGGCAAAGAGGTGCTACGGCGTACACAGAATTTGAGAATAGAGTAACGTCTGACGGTAACTTTGTTATGGACGGTACTGCCAAACAAATCAAAATCACAGACGGAACCAATACAAGAGTACTGATAGGTAAACTGTCTTAAAAAAAATAATTCTTGACTTTTTAAGTATATTTTAGTATAATATCATTCTAAACTCGGAATAGTATTTAAAATGAAGAAATCAATAATAGTAGTAGAAGATTTTTACGAAGATACTAATAAAATACTAAATATAGCTTCTACTTTTACATATAAAACAGATATTAATTTTTACAAAGGGTATAGGTCTGAAGAAACATATAAACCAACTAGTTTATTCAATACTATACAAGGTCTTATACAGCAAGACATAGATAAAGATTCCTGGAATAAACATCCTAATGCCTGTTTTCAATTAACTACTGCAGAAGACCCTATAGTGTACCATATGGACTCTCAAAGATGGGCGGGAGTTTTATACCTTTCACCTTTCCCCCGACTCGAATCAGGAACAAAAACTTATAAAAATAAAATAGATGGCTGTACACACTCCTCTTCTATGACGAAAGACACATTTAAAAGGGGGAATTATGATTCTACACAATTTGACGTAGTAGACTCTATAGGAAATATTTTTAATCGTTTGGTTCTATTCGACGGTAAAAAAATACACTCGGCAGGACCTTATTGGGGCAATAATATAATTAATGGTAGACTTGTTCAACTTTTTTTCTTTAATACAACGGATACATAATATATGAAAACAATTTTAATAACCGGTGGAGCTGGTTTTATAGCTCATCATTTGATTTGTGAAGTACTAGAAAAAACAAATTGGAACATTGTAACTTTAGATAGACTAGATTATAGTGGTAACTTAAACAGGTTACATCAAATATTACAGCGATTTACTGTACAAGACAGAAAAAGAGTGAAAATAATTTTTCATGATTTAAAAGCCCCCATCAATCAACAAATATCAGCTACTATGGGCAAAGTTGATATTATAGCACATTTAGCAGCTTCTTCCCACGTAGATAGGTCCATAGATGATCCTATGTCTTTCGCTTTAGACAATTGTATAGGTACTATTAATTTATTAGAGTATGCTAGAACTTTGAAGAATTTAGAATTATTTTTATACTTTTCTACTGACGAAGTATTTGGACCTGCTCCGGAAGGCGTAAACTACAAAGAATACGATAGATATAATTCAACAAATCCTTATAGCGCTTCTAAAGCAGCAGGAGAAGAATTTGTAGTAGCCTATGAGAATACCTATAATCTTCCTTGTGCTATATCACATACTATGAATGTATTTGGGGAGAGACAAAGCCCCGAAAAATTCATACCTATGTGTATTAAGAAAATTAGAGACGACGAAGTTGTTACCATACATGCTAATACAGAGTGTACTAAGGCAGGTTCTAGACACTACATACATGCTCGTGACGTTTCAAAAGCTGTATTGCATATATATGACTTAATAGTGCATAAAGGTATTAAGCCTGAAGAATATGGCGGAGCTAAAGTTAATAAATTCAATATAGTAGGGGAAGAAGAAATAGATAATTTAGAGTTAGCTAGGTTAATTGCTTCCGCCCAAAATAAGGAATTAAAGTATAAACTAGTAGATTTTCACTCTTCAAGACCTGGACACGATTTAAGGTATGCTTTAGACCCTGGAAGACTATTAGACTCAGGTTTTCGCGCCAACAATACTAAACAATTATTGGAAGAAACAGTTGTATGGACTCTCAATAATACAGAGTGGTTGCTATGAAGTTTAGTATTATAACTCCTGAGCATACTTTAGATAATATAGATTTTTTAGAAGAATTATATGACTCTATACTAGAACAAACTTATGAAGACTGGGAATGGATTCTTTATTTAAATAACGGAGTAGAATTAAAAGATATACCCGAAAGAATAGTTACGAATAGTAAAGTTTCAATTTTTGAAGATTATGGTAATAACTATATAGGTAGAATAAAGCATGAAGCTTTCTTTAAAGGTACCGGAGATATTTTAGTAGAAGTAGACCATGATGATATATTACTTCCTAATTGCTTAGAGAAACTATATGAAGCTTACTCCTTAGATGACGATATAGGTTTTGTGTTTTCAGACACTTTAGTGTATGATATGAAAGACGAATTCATACCTTACGGTCGTGATTATGGATGGACCTTTGATATTCATGAGTGGAGGGGTTTAAATCTTACTCGAATGCATTCATTTCCTGCTTGCGGAAAGAGTCTGAGATCTATTTCATGGGCCCCTGACCATGTAAGGACCTGGAGAAAGTCAGTATATCAACAATTAGACGGGCATGATATAACTCTATCAGTATGTGATGATTTAGATCTACTACAAAGAACTTATTTAGTTACTAAAATGCAGCATATACCCGAACCATTGTATGTTTATAGAATAACGGGAAATAACTCTTGGTTAGATAGGATAGAAGACATACAACAATTTACTAATGATTTGTTTTACCAACACGTACGACTATTAGCCGAAAGAGACGCAGAAGTAACTAATACTATATGCATAGATCTTGGTGGAGGACTTTACCCATATAAACCTACTCTATATAAAAGTGTAGATATTAGATCAACTGCGGATATTTACTGCGACTTGAACAAGAGAATACCTCTAGAGGATAGCTCTGTTGGAGTTGTAAATGCCCATCACGTGCTAGAACATTTAAATGACCCTATACATTCAATGCAAGAAATATATAGAGTTTTACAGCACGGGGGCTGGGCCTTTATAGAAGTTCCTAGTACCGATGGCAGAGGAGCTTTTCAAGATCCCACCCATAAAAGTTTTTGGAACTTAAATAGCTTTCAGTACTACACCAATAAAGACAAGGAAATCTTTGTGGATGCCAATGTAAGATTTCAAGTCATAATGTTAAAAGATTATTATCCCTCGGAACAAATGAAAGAAGAGAATGTATTAGTTACTTGTGCTGTACTCGTTGCTATTAAAGATGATAATATTAGGTATCCGGGCGAGTTAAACATATGAAAAAAAATATATGCTTACTATTAAAGACTAAAAACTGGCAAAGTCACGATCTATCTTATTTTTTTAGAGATATATTAAAGTATTGTAATTCCTGTTTTATCCTAGACTTAAATTCTACAGATAATACTATTGAAACTATAAAAAACTATTGTATAGCTGAGGGAGTTTTTAATGTACAGGTACATAATGAAACTCCGGATAGAGACTTTAATTGGCTTTTACAAAAAGCCAAAGCAGAAAGTAACAGTAAGTGGCTAGCTAAAGGTGTTCTTAATACTCCATTTAGATTCCTTCCTTCTCTAGGGGACGATTTAGATACTGTTTTAAGTTCTGACGAAGATTCTCTAGATATCCCTTATATTGGGCATAAACAGATTGAGTACTACAGAACCTGGATATGGAATTCTAGTAAAAACTGGCAGTACAATGATATTACTGGTAGGATTAGTATAGAAGGGAGGGAAGATTTTACTAGGAAAAAAATACATTGCATTGCTCTTGAGGATACTGATAAGAATTATAATATAAGTAATAGTTTACAGGCCATATATAGAAGCGAAGAAAATTTATTTTTATCCTTAAATGATACTTTTTCAAGCCTTTTTAATGTTTTAGGGGTTTATCAGGATAATATCCATAATATTAAAGAATTAAAAAAGAAATACTACATGAAATTTTTAGAAAGGTATAGGTATTATTTACTATCCTTAAAAACTAAAACTAAGAGTGTTGAGGAGTACTATGGTTATTATTTAACTCACGCTTCTTTTTCTTTTTTTATGGGAGACGTAGAGGAAACCGAAATTTTTTATAAGAAAGCTATAGAATGTCTTCCTAGCAGAAATGAACCTTTTATGAACCTTTGTTACTTGTACGAATCAATGGAAAGATATGATCTTGTGCTAAGTATTTGTGATACCTATTTATTAAATAAAGAAAGAATTTTTAAAAGTCATAATAATAGTGAGTATTATCGTATTGGGGATCCTTCGTGCTACTATACAAGTGGTATGAGAGGTCATTATATGAGAGAAAAAGCTCTTATGATTATAAATAATGATATTTCATTGGTCTGACCTTAATAATTAATAAAACAAAACCCCACGAAAAATAAATCTTGACATTAGGCTATTGAGTTGTTATAATTTTTCCATAATTACTGAAGTTTCAACACTTGAAACAAGATAGCCGGAAGTAAATCTCAATGTCATATACCCAGCGAGACTTATCCCCGCTCGTACGCGGAGACGATTGGACGTTAAAACTTGTTTTGACGTCCGATAGCTCTGTTCTTAATATTACTGGCTACACCTTTTGGTTTACTCTCAAAGAGAGTGTAGATGATGCCGATCCCGGAGCACTCCAAGTAACCTCGACCCCAGATGTATCTACTAGTCCCACGGAAGCTTCTCAAGGGATTATATACATAAAAGCTTCAAAAAGCTTAACAAATTCTCTAGCTGCAAAAACTTATAATTATGATGTTCAGCAGGTAGATAGTTCAGGTAATATACAAACTCTACTTATTGGCAAAGTTAAAGTTGTAAAAGACATAACAAGGTCAATATCTTAACTAATTTCTTAGGCTTATAAACTAAGCCAGGTGTCTATGTAATATAGGCTTAAGGAATAAAACAAAATGGCAAAAATAACAGATCCTGATAAACTATCGAGGTCAACCCAAGCAGGTGCTGGTACTCCTGACGGGAATGTTTTCTTCAATTTAACATCAAAAACAATTGAATTGGTTGATGACTCACTATGGACAGATGTAGCTAATGAGTTAGTGGATTCTAACTACAATTCGGGCGGAGTTTCTATTCAGACTCTTTACTCTTTTTTGAAAGAACAATGGAAATCCGATACCGAACTTGTTAAGTATGCTTTTCCTATGGAAGCAATTACTGCAGAACAATTTGAATTTATCAATGGCTGGGTTCTTACTGATTTTAAACTTATTCGTGATGGTGGTTTCGCAGAGCGAGATGCAAGCGGCGTAGTTCAGAAAGAGTACGCAGGAATTATCTCTCTAGGTACTCTTGCTGATGGAGCTGCACAGCCTTATTTCGCTTTTTCAGATGATGTAGCAAAAACTGATTTTCAGTATGCTGGTCAAGTGAATGAACCAATCTTAATTTTTACTGAAGGAGGCGTTGATGACAGAAATAAGGCTCTTACAGTATTTGTTCGTTCAGCTCCTACAGGAACTTCTGGTAATGTTACTGGGTATCAGTTTGTTCAAACTTCTACGGCTGATATCGGTGTTACAAGACTTGCTACTCAAGCTTATCGATTCCCTCTTGCTCAAGCAGTAGATCCTAACGTAACTCTTACAGTTGCTGAGGTAGAGGCTACGGGTGGCGTATTTGATGACATGCGAATTGAGTATTACGTAGGTAGTGAATCGATTACTGAAACAGGTACTACTTTCAGTGTAGGTGTAGTAATTGATGCCAACACAGATGACGCAGATACTAACCCTACTCTAGCACAAATTTACCAGTGGGTTCAGAATGAACTTCGTAAATCTACAGATATTAATGTATCTCCAGGAGACGTGACTGCTGATGTTATCGGTCTTTTGACGGACCCTCTTGTTGCTTTCGTAGGTGCTACATTAAAGACTCTTCGACAATCTGATGGAGACGGTGTATTTATTGAGGGCGTTAGCCCTACAGATTTGAACAACGTTGAATTTGTTGACAATGCAAACACTTCTCAAAAATATCCGTTTAAAGTCGGTGTAAATCTAGACTTTAACACGAACATTCTTGATGACCCAAATTCTAAATACTTTTTATTCTATACTACTAATACTGGGGGTAACTTTGGTACTGCTAATACTGTAGCAGTTACTAAAGATGCCGGAGGGGCTGTTGAGGGGGATGTTCATACTTCTGCAGCATCCTATACTGGATCTATGTCCGGAAGTGCGGACGGAGCTATAGTAGCATCATCACGTACCTTTACAGTAACAGGGGCCGGATGGACTACTAATGAACTAGCCGGTAAGATCCTTTCCGTAGACGGTACCAACTCAGGTAAATACTACGTCCTAAGCAACACGGCTACTGTTATTACGATTAGAGCAGACGGTAAAATTTTCGATGTAGATGATGCTACCGCTACTTGGTCTTTGATTGAGCCAAACGTTAATGGTGGTAGTACCCCTCGGGTTACTTTTACCTATAACTATGCAGGTAATACTGATGGTGGCCGAACACAAGATACGGATGCCGACATTACCCTAGTAGCTTTAGGGCTGGAAAAAGCTCAATATGCTAAGGCATCGAGTTCAATTACTAAAGTGAACAGTGTTACAGTTCCTGTATCCAACCCACTTGAAAGAAACTATGATGATCCTATCGGAATCTAAACCTAACGGGAGGGGTAACACCCTCCCTATTTTTATTGGAAAATTAATTTATGACTGAAGAAAATAAAAGTTTGCAAGAATCCCTCGAATATTTTGATAAATTCGTAAATGCGGCTATTTCTCAGGATTTGGAAGGAATTTCTGCTTTAGAAACGGTCAAACATTATAATAATGTAAGAAACGTGCTAGCGAATTACCTAGTAACTAAGGAGAAATAAATGGCAGGCGAAAAGAGATACACTAGGATACCACCGGAGAGTACTGGCGACCGCGTGTACATGATACATACTGCCGAGATTGAGTTTTCTAATGGCGGTGAAGATGCAGGATCAACCTATGGTCCTCATACTTGGGAAGTCGGAGAAAGATATACAGTTGCAGGTTTCGGTTTAGTACACGTTCATGGTGTATATGATAGAAAAAACGGAACAGGTATTCTGGCAGTTCACTACAACAAAACTGCTAAGTTTGAAAATACTGTGCCTGCTGCCGATGCTCTTATTTCAATAGATGGTGTTACTGTTGGGCAAGTTGTTACCGCATATGATGTTTACATTCCTACTCAAAACATTATGGGTTTTGATAACCCAGAATATGGTCTTGATATTGACGTTCTGGGATCTGCTAATGTACGATTCGCAGAAGGGCAACCACAGTTAGACGCATGGGGTAAGTTGCGAACATCTGGTGCAACCCTCTTAGGTGACTATGTATTTTCTGCTCAGGAAGTTCTTGATAATAATTTTTCTAGAGTAGCGGATCAAGCAGGTGCTAGTGGAGTTTACGGTAGTGAGACATCCTCTGTAACCTTTAATGAAACTGGGCGTTATGTAGACGTAAAAGTTAAAAATCCCTCTGATATCGCTACGGCAACAGCAACAACATATCACCCATATGTGGCAGGATCTTCTCACCTATTCATGGGTACTTGTTTATTCAGCGGTGCTGGAACAGTTAATGCTCCCGTTGGTAATGGAGCAAGTAGACGCTTTGGTGTTTTTGATTCGAAGAACGGATTTATGTTTCATGTTGGTCCTGATGGAGTACTCTATCTAGAACGAAGAAACTCTAATAGTGGATCAAAGGTAGATACGTTCGTCGCATGTTCTGATGCCACAACTGCAACTGCTCTGGGCATTGAAACGTTCAACAAAGATTTAGTTAATGGTGGTAAAGGCGCATTGAATCCAAGCGGCATGTTATTAGATCTTGCAAAGAACAATCAATATTGGATTGATCATCAATGGCATGGTGCTGGAAGGGTTCGTTTTGGAACTTTCCACAATGGTGAACGTGTAGTTATGCACGAATACTATCACGATAACCGTAATGTTCTTCCTATGAACCAGACGATTTCTTTACCTTGTTGTACCGCAGTTTACGGATATCAGCAAGCGGAGTTAGACGCAAACCCATATTGGAGTGCATTGACACCTATACCAACAGCAATCAATGATACCGAAGTATTCGTTCGTGAGTTCAGTCAAGCAGTTTGGACAGAAACGGATATTAATATACAACAATTAGGAAGTCCAAAAACTTACTCGACAGGGCACCAAGCAGTAGATGGATCTGATTTTCAATACTTGTTCTCTATAGGCATTCAACCTCTCGCAGATAACGGAATATCCACCAACCATTCTATTATTGTTCCTACCAAGATTACGAACATCTCTTATGATGCTAACATCGATGGCGCAGGTACCAATGCCGATAGAGGTCTAAACAGAGAAGCAATCGTTCACTGGAGAGCATCTCTTAATACGGTTCACCATAATCATGTTTGGTCAGATATTCCAGGCACTAATATGCGAATTTCGACTGCTGGAATTAACTACGAATCATCAGTTGGCTCTGATGCGACACGACTTTTTGAAGATATGTCTATTGGTAGAAGTGAAAAATTACTTACGGATACTGTTACCGGATTGCAGAATGGTACGTGGAAACAAGCATCAGATGACGGTGGAACCATTGGAGAACCGTTAACAACTATTACACCTTCAACAGTAATAAACACAACTGCATTAGCAGACGCTGGTAATAGTCAGACAGTTAAAGTGGCATCTACCGCTGGGTTTCTATTAGGTGCTTCTATTACAGGCACAAACATTCCTGCGGGAAATCATGTCCATGCAATTACAGATGCAACTACTGTAGAAATCAGACCCTTTTCTACTTCAGGAAGTTTCTCGGGCGGAGAAGCAATCACTGTGACCAATCCCGTGGCGATTACTTTGACGGCGGATCGTCACACATTGCCAGAACGATACACAAAAACGTTTAATCCAAATCCCGGCGGTGGTCTATACAAAGCAAGAAACAATGACGGCACTACTAAGTCTGATGGTTTTGAGGGTATGACACTTTCTACAAATGACGTTTACTTGTTTATTACAGGTAGAAATACTGGTGTGTTGTATGCAGATTCCACTTGGACTACTCCTGTAACGAGTACAGGTACTTACACAGGCACTGATGCAGAACTCTATGGATATATTGGACCTGATTACATCGTAAGTTTCTACGCACACGAACAGATACCTGCGTATCAAGATCCACGAGCGATGTTTGTTGTCGAGTGGAAAGAGATTAAACAACAGTAATGCCATCTATTCATTTCAACTATGGTCACTATGATTTTTGGGATAGAAACCAGGCTTTAGGTTACTATGGACCTCAAAAAGTTACTTTTGACGCCCCAAATAGGTTAATTCTTGTTAACCCACAAGAAATATCTATAAATGTTAAACGAGATATATACTCTAACTGGAAAGAATGGGCGCGAACTAGAGACAATTCTTCGTGGCCTATAGCAATTTCTGTTATAGGAGGTGACCCTATTACTTCTGAAACTTTTATTGGAGACACTTATTTTTTAGAAAATGGGTGGAGATTACAGCCATGGGTGCCAGGGCCTAATGGTAGCTCTGGTTATATTTTAGATATTGTAGGAAATTTATACACTCGTGAACCTGGACAAAACCCAGTAAATCCAATACCTAGTGTTTCTGTTACACTTACACGATCGAACATTACGGAAACCGCTATTGTTGGGGGCACAACCACCACAACTAGACTAGAAGAGATTTGGAAAATTTTAGGGTTGTCAGGAGACCAAGTTATTACGGATACTTCCATTACCGCAGGGGGTATTACATTAACTATTACCCAGAGCGAAGTTGGTGCAGGAAGCACTTCGATAACTAGAGAGTAAAATGACCGCTACAAATCTTTTAGCTACTTATAATACTGTTGACACTACTGATACAGTTTCCATTTCCAATATTGGTGGTGGTCAGGGTGCAGGTACTGATGAGGATCTATTTCTTCAAGGAGACCAAGCTGTATCGCGACGTATCGATAATAATTCTCTAGGATGGACAGTAAGTACAGGAGCTGGCGGGTCGGCAAATTTAAGTGCTACAGGTACTCACTTAGTTTTATGGATGGGATCCATTACTTGGTCTCTTGTTACTAATTATCAAGTTGTTATTACAAGCGGCAATAATCAAGACGCATATCATGATGTACCTTCCGCTCAATTTCCTTTAACTCAAGGGGGTTTTATACCTGTATGGGTTGATGTAACGAGAACAGCTGATGGTGCAGTAACAAATACCCCAACCTTAACAGCAGTAAATGGTGTGGGTATTTATGCTGTTATGGGAAATACTGCAGGTAACTTGAAGAACGTACAAGCAGATGCATCTTTTTACGGTACTGCTGGATATTCTCTGACAGGTACTTCTAACATTGGTCAAGTTCTTACTGCCGAACAAAATACTTCAACGGGGCTGAAAGGAGTTCTTCAAGAAAAGTCTGGTATTTATTTCTGTCAAGCTAGGTTGATAATTGGCGCTTCAGATGCCGCGGCAGCAACTCCAGTAGCCACTACGTATAGTGATTCAAATATCACTGTAATTTTCCCAAATCAACCTTTGGTTACAACTGATTTTATGGGACAAACGATTAATTTAGGTAACGCCTCTACTACTTATTCTCTAACAGGTTCTACAGTAGGGGCAGGTAATCCTACCGGAGCAGTTACAAGACCCGACTTAATTTTTACAGGAACCAGTGGCTCCGCTACTATAACCAACTGCACGTTACTAGGTATGAGAACAGTAGATTTTACGTCAACCTGCACATTCGATGGGGGAGTTTTAGATACAGCAAATATTACTCAAGGCGGAAGTGAAATTAAAAACTGTGAGATTAGAACCCGAACAGCCACTCAGGTAGCAGTGATAGATGACGCTACTTTCGGAATTACTAGCGGAATTCATGATGTTACTTTTAAACAAGAGGGTAGCGGTCATGCAATTGAATTTACTTCTGGTTCTGCCGCAACCTTAACTAATATAGAATTTTCAGGTTATGGAGCAAATGCAAGTAATTCTGCTGCAATTTATAATAATACTGGAGGGTCTCTTACGCTTACTGTTTCTGGAGGAAATTCAGCCAATTATACTATTCGTAATGGGACAGGAGCTTCCACGACTATTGTTAGTTCTAAAACACTTACTATTGATAATATAGTAGTAGATTCTGAAGTTCGGGTATACTCATATACAGATATAAATGATCCAACAACATACACAGAATTAGCAGGCGTAGAGTTATCTGGGTCTCCTCCCACATCAAGTACTTTTGATACTGTTACAAGTTATACAGATGCAGGAGGAAATACAAAATATAAAGCAGTTTTTAATTATAATACTACTACGCAGGCAGGGGCAGTAAGAATAATTGCCGTAAATGTAGAATATAATTATTTTAAAACTGATATAACTTTATCTGCAAGTCTGGATACTTCTATATCACTCTTTCAGATTGCAGACCGAAACTATGATGAAGGTGCTACGCCTTTTGTGAATCCATAATGACAGCACAGAGAAGGTTATCTATAGCAACAAGAGGGTTTAGAGGAACTTTCGGAATTAATAATTATATTAATGAGACACTAACTCTTGATGAAGGACAGCTAAATGTAGATATTATAGAAACAGTGCCCGTAGCAACCATAGAAGTAGTATCAGTAGAAGTTTCGTCGCTAGACGTAGAAGGAGCATTTTAATGTCATATATTCAACAAGATTTAACTGCTCAAGCTCGTGGTGATACTTGGAATCTTGAGTTTCTTATGCAAGATTCAACTGGGGCGATTATAGATATTACCGGAAACCAGTACTGGTTTACGCTCAAGTCCTCTGTGGACTTAACAGACCCCGGTGCAGAACTACAGTATGGCCCTATAGCGGTTTCAGGAGTTAATGCCCCTCTTGGTAAGGTAGTAATGTCGATTCCTTCTGGTATGACTGACTCTTTAGTTCCAGCCACTTATAATTACGATTTACAGGAAGTATCGAGTACTGGAGTTATTAGTACTCTATTAATAGGTAAATTAAGAGTAAAGGCCGATGTTACTAGAACTGCGAATTATGCTGGAAGTTCTGCTATAGTTGTTTCCGCCGCAGGCAAGATCTTATACTCAGGAGAAACTACTTCCACATCTCCTACTGAAATATTCGAAGGTGGAATACTTAATTCTAGATATTTTATAGTTGACGAAGGAGTACTATCCTTCGATGCCTTAATTATAGGAAGAGATAATACCACGGGCGAAGCTTGTGCCTTTCAATTATATGGAGCGTTAAAGAAAGATTTAACAACTACACAAATTATCGGGAGTGTAGGAAAAACTATACTGGGCAAAGATAACGCAGCCTTTGATGTTAGTATTACTGCAGACGATGTGAATGATTCTTTAAAGTTAGAAGTAACCGCAGCAACTACTAATCCAACGAAGTGGGCTGCCGAAGTACAATATACAGAGGTGAACTTCTAATGGCTATTACTTTAGACAATCAAAATAATAAAATTCTTATGGATAGTTTGGAAATAGCAAACTCAAGTGGTTTAGTCGGTGGTGTTGTGCAAGTAACTCCATATGGTCCATTAACAGCAACAGATTTACAGACAGCTTTGGAACAATTAGCAGACCAAAGCTATCGAACGGACGAAGAGCCTACTGGACCTAATGTTCAAGAAGGTGATCTTTGGTATGATACAAATGACGATCAGCTTAAAGTTTATCGAGAAACTAGCGTCGGAGTATTCGATTGGGTGCCCATAATTGTGAGTAACGAATCAGAAACTTCAGATAACTTAGACGCAGGCTCTTACTAGGAGTAAGTAAAAATGGCAAATACTATACAAATTAAACGTACTACAGGTAGTACAAAACCTGCGAGTGTTGGACAAGGCGAGCTAGTTTATGCCTATGATACTGCTGGGTCTAACACAGGAGGCTACGGCAAAAAGCTATTTATCGGTGATCCTAACTCTCCAACAAATAACCCTAAAATAGTAGGTGGTGAATATTATACTAACTTAATCGAAGCAGCTTCTGTAGAGATTACTGGTGCTGGAGGTGTGTCTACTTATGCTGCAGGAGCAGATGGATTAGCATCTTCTATACTACTCACACAAAGTGATATTAATTTAGAATTTTCTCTTACAGATACCGGAGTATCGGCAGCAACTTATGGGTCCAGCACCGCTATCCCGAGTTTTACTGTAGATGCGAAAGGAAGGATTAGTGCTGCCAGCGAAACAACTATTGCCACTACTCTTAACTTTTTAGCCGATAGTAATGCTGGAACCTTTGACGCTGCTATTGCTCTTCTATCAGAAAGTCTTAGTGTTGTAGGTACTACGAATGAAGTAGTTACAGAAGTCTCGGCAGACAATACTATTCGTGTAGGTTTGGCGGAAAATGTTACTATTACAGGCAACCTCACGGTTAATGGAACTACTACTACCGTTAACTCTACTACTGTAACAATTGACGATCCTATTTTTACTGTAGGCGGAGACGGAGACCAAGCCTCCGAAGATAACTTAGATAGAGGTATTGAGTTTAAGTGGCATGACGGTACAGCTAAAACAGGCTTTTTCGGATTTGATGATAGTGAGGAAGCTTTTACTTTTATTCCTAACTCTACCAACACTGGCAATCTTATGTCAGGTGCCACAGGTAAAGCTATTTTTGGCTCTTTAGAGTTATCAACTGATTTAGCTGTTCAATATGGTGGTACTGGAGTTTCTACTTTTACTTCTAATGGTATTGTATATGGAAATGCTGCTAATGCTCTGCAGGTTACTCCAGCAGGTACTTGGGACGGAACAAATCTTGTAGGACAAATTCTGAGTGTAAATAGCTCAGGAACTCCAACATGGACAAACTCCATAGACGGCGGAACCTACTAAAATTTAATCTCCTCGCGTATATACGCAGGCAATCGGAGGCCACATGGCACAAACTATCAAATTAAAGCGCTCGGCCACTCCGGGCGCTATCCCTTCTCTTGAATCTTTAGAACTTGGTGAAATTGCTATCAATACAAATGATGGCAAAGTTTATATTAAAAAAGATGATGGAACTTCCCCGGATACTATTATAGAAGTAACCGGAGCTGGCGGATTAGCTAGTGGCGACCTTAACTTTCTTGATAATGAAAAAGCCATCTTCGGCGATGGCAGTGACCTACAGATTTATCATGATGGGATTAGTAGCTACATTAAAGACAGTGGAACTGGAAGATTAACCATTCAAAGCGCATCAGACTTTCTGGTTGCAAATACCGCTAATACTCAAAATTATATCTACGCTGTAGAAAGCGGAGCGGTCAATCTTTATCACTCTGGCTCTAGAAAGTTTGAAACCACAGCCACAGGCATTGATGTCACGGGCAGCGTCACGGCAACTCGTCTAATCACTAGCGATGGCATTGGCGACGCAGGTTCAGCGGGTTCTGAGTCTGTATTTAATAGCGGACAAACCACGGCTAATTTTAGAGTGGCGACCACTGGCAGCGCGAATACGCTGTTCATTGACGGTGGTACTAATAACGTGGGTATTGGTACGGATTCGCCACCTTCCACACTAACAGTTCTGGGGCCTAATGATGCCACTGGTGGGATTACTTTAACCAGTACTGAAACAGATACTAGTAATAAAATAGGAAGAATAAAAAACGCACATTATACAAATGCGGAAGAGCCGTTTACGTTTGTCCAAACTAGATCTGAATTATCGGACAATGTTATTAATTTGGGTGGTTCGTCCGGTGTAGAAAATGCAGCGACTCGTATTGGATTCTGGACAACCTCAAATAATACAACATTGACCGGCACCGAAGTGATGAGGATCAACAGTGCTCAAAATGTCGGTATCGGCGAAACATCCTCGATGTTTGCAGACTACAAACTCCAAGTAAGAGACGATAATAATGGCGACTCTAAACCGCTGTTAATTTCTAATAAAAATTTTAGTGTTGGTACTACTCAAAGTGTTGCTATAAACTTCGGTTTGAGTAGAGATAGTGGTACACATAAGCCACAAGCCGGCAGAATTCGTGTTGGTCGTGAGGGAAATACTTGGGATGCTGACGATGCTAATATCGACTCTTACATGGATTTCAGTGTCTATGAAAGTAATGCTTTATCTACTAAGTTGACTATAGCCTCTGACGGCAATGTCGGTATCGGCACAAACGCACCGCAGACATTGTTAGACGTAGAAGGTGCTGCGAATACAGAGTTATTAAGAGTAGGCATTTCAGCTAACGAAAATAGTACACTTCTTATAAGTCCTTTCACTGCTGGTGCCACTAACGGTCTACAAACCATTACCAGCGGATCACAATTTGGGACTTTGATTCAAGGTGGACTTAACGGAAAATTAGTATTAGCAACTAGAGATAATGACGGATCAGATAGTATTGATTTCGTCTCCGGTGGAGGAGACTGGACTGCGGATAATATCTATGACACCACGATTGCCACTTTTCGATCAGATGGCGTTGCAATATTTCCGAGCGGAATCGTGGGTATCGGCACAAATGCTCCAGTAACACCCCTACACATCTATTCTTCTGTGGGTGGCGGGGTGACAAAAGATATGTTAACACTTCAAACCTACAGAGGAGATTTTGGCTCTGGGGGAAGTTCACTTTTATTCTTTAATACCGACAGTAATTCTTCTAATAAAGCCAGAATTAGAACATATACGGTTGATCCGGGCGAAGAATTTGAAACTGATTTAATATTTTCCGTATCTGATCGGTCAAACAGTGCTATCACCAGCATTTCAGCGAACACAACTGACATTACAGTTGTTCACGTCGCATCTTTGGGTCTTGGTGTAGAAGTCGGTGATAAGGTTGCTATTCAAGGCACTACAAATTTTAATGGTAGTTTCATAGTTACTGGGGTGACTAACTCCACTACATTCACAATCGCAGCAACTGGGTATGACGCATTTGCTACGGAGACTTCTGGTAATGTCGCAAAAGGTGAAACTTTTGACAGAATGGTTATTACTGGGAGTGGCAACGTTGGAATAGGCACGAATTCTCCAAATAGCAGGCTTCATGTAGTGCATCCTTTATCAGAATATACTACAAGTTTAGCCGAAACAACAACAAAATCAACATTACAGCTAAAAACCCACGCGGCAGATAGTACAATTACTACCTTCGGTGGGGTGTCTGGTGGCCACGCGTATATTCAGCGTAGTAATGGGCCGGGCACAACTCCATATTCACTATTGTTAAACCCATATGGCGGCAACGTGGGGATTGGTACGAGTTCGCCAATCTACGACTTTCAAATTGGAGCTTACGGAACGAGTGCTGATTCCACTCTTGCTTTGGCAACTTCTACATCGGGCACAGGCGCAATTCGCTTTGGCGATGGCACTTCAGGGACCGAAGCAAACCAAGGATTGATTCGCTACGACCATAGTGACAGCTCAATGGTGTTCTGGACATCAGCAGAAGAACGCATGCGCATCGATTCCGCCGGCGACGCAACCTTCTCAGGAGACGTTACAGTCACTGGAGATCTGTTTGTTACGGGGGCAACTACTTCTGTAAATGTAGAAGACCTAAACGTGGAACAGGGAGAAATCACTCTAAACTTTGGAGCTGGAGATACTTCAGCCGCAGCGAATGGAGCTGGTATTCGAATTCAAGATGCTGTAGATGCTAGTACAGACGCTACTATTCTTTGGAACACAACCAGCGATAAATTTGAATTTAGTCACGGCATTATATCAGCTGGACCCATTACAGGTAGCAATCTCAGTGGCACGAATACTGGAGACGAAACACAATCTAGTATTAATGCATTAGACATTACAGAAGTAGGTACTATTACGTCTGGTATTTGGAATGGTAGTGTTATTACTTCTGCTTATCTTGATGCTGACACTGCTCATCTAACAACCACGCAAACGTTTACGGGTCAAAAGAATTTTAATTCTAGCGGTGGCACTATTCCTTTAAATATATCAAGGTCTGGATCAAATGCAAATCAAGTTTTATCTATAGGTGTTACGGATACGACCGCAGAGTTTAACTATATTGAAGACACTGATTCGGAAGGAACGGGTGCTTATGGTTCTTACGTTTTTAAAGTCAGTGGAAACGAAGTAACAAGTCCAACAACTACAGTTCTTACTTTAGACGAAAACCAGGCTAAATTTGCTGGCACAATCTATACACGAGGAGCCACCTCTCTTACTCCTGACGCCACTCAACCAGGAGCAATTATTCTTGCAAAGGGAGGCAGTGAAGCTTCTCCAAGCACTGATGGAAGAGGAATAGAATTTCTTACTGCCGATGTGAATGATGGTTATGGACATCGACTAGTTTCCTTCGATAATTCAAACGGAGATACTCCTTTAATTCTTCAAAGAAGAAATAATAATGCGGCTTGGACAACTCAAGTCACGTTTGAAGGAAATTCAAACAACACAACCTTTGCAGGAGCTATTTCAGCCAGCAATCTCAGTGGCACTAACACAGGAGATGAACCAAATGCATCAACAACGGTAAAAGGTATCGTTGAGTTAGCAACTACAGCCGAAACAACAACTGGAACAGATGCGACAAGAGCTGTCACTCCTGATGGACTTAAAGACGGCTATCAAGGCTCAACGAATGTAACAACTTTAGGTACAATTGCTACTGGTACTTGGAACGGTACTGCAATTGCTTCCGCTTATCTCGATACTGATACAGCACATCTTTCCGGTACTCAGACATTCACGGGTAATAAAACGTTTAGTGGTGGTTTAGGTATATCAGATTCATCTCCAGCATTTATAATTAACGACTCAGATGCTTCCAATGCTACAAATCAGGTTGGATATATTTCTTTTCAAAGGGGAAGTGCAGAGAAGGCGTGGATTGGTTATGGTTCTTCTGGCAATCCCGATTTTACAATTAGAAATACTGAAGGCGCTGTTACTATTGATAGTAATGTTGATGTTACTGGTACATTAACTGCAACCTCAAAGTCCTTCGATATTGAACATCCCACTAAAGAAGGTATGAGACTACGTTATGGATCTTTGGAAGGACCGGAAAACGGCGTATACGTTCGTGGAAGAATGGATGGAGAGCAAGTCATCGAACTTCCGGATTATTGGCTCGGTCTTGTACATGAAGATACAATTACAGTAAGTCTTACAGCGATTGGACCAGGTTCTGTATGGGTAGAAAGTATCGAAAATAATACTATCACCGTAGGCGGAAGTGAAAAGTTCTTCTATCATGTGTTTGCAGAACGTAAGGATATTGAGAAATTAACTGTAGAGTATGATGTATGAGCTGCTTAAATTGTCATCAAGAATGTGAAGAAAATTTCTGCTCTACCGAATGCGAAGAGGAATTTGATCGCCTGAACTCCGGAGTATTAGAAGAATGAGTATAGGATACCCTTCAAAAATTCCTACACACTTTCTTCGGTGTTTAGTAGACGCTAAAAATCCTAGTAGTTATTCAGGCTCTGGAACCACTTGGACAGATCTTTCAGGATATGGCAATAACTTTACATTAAATAGCGTGGCTTATGATACCGGAGGTTGGTTTTCTTTTAATGGCTCAACAAGTTTTGCTCAATCAAATCCATCGACACCTAATAGTTTTACAGCTGACAATGATGCGTCTACGGTTAGTGTTTGGTTTCGCCCAACTTCAAATCAAGGTGGAGTAAACAAAGCTATTATTACCGATAATGCCGGACCCGAATATGGCATTTGGTACGATGGAACAAACGTAAGGTCTTATGTATACGCAGCAACTAATTCAGTGGGTGCTACAGCAGTGAATGATTGGGTAAATGTGACAATGGTTGTTCCTTATGCGGCTCGCACAGGCGATGCTGGCAGTGGGTCAACAGGCGTATACCGAGTCAGACAATATATTAATGGAAAATTGTCTGGTAGTGATACTGCAACTACTGTGGGTAATGGGTTAAATGATTGGCCTCTAAGTATAGGCAGAGATCTAGCAGGTGGAGGAACAGCTTACTTTACGGGAGACATAGGATTTGTTGCTATCTGGCAAACAGCTCTCAATGATGCTGATATTATGAAAGTATATAATGTACTCAGAGGTAGAGCATAATGGCTATTAAAAATAGTATTGTTACTTCCGGACTCACTTTCATGTATGATATGTCCAGTGACAGAAGTTTTAAGGGCAAGCCCACGACAAACTATGCACATAATGCTAATCCAGAAAGATTTGGAGCAAATCCACTTCAAGGAAATACTTATTCAGCCACCGCTCTCGGCACTTGGGACTTGAGACACCAAGATGCTATAAGAGTGTTTAGTCACAGTGGGACTGAACTTACTAGTCATATCAATACTGGCGTGACTGATTGGACAAACACATATCACGGCATCTGGACCTTTGATGAAGAGCTTGGATATCCAGTTTCTACAATGAGAGATATTGGCAATGGATCATGGATGTATGCGGGATTTGGTTTTGATGCTACTATCAATACACCTACGAAGCTGGGACTAACTACTGGAAGTAATTATGTTATCTCGTGGGACCAGTGGACTACCAACACAGGCAAGTCTGCACGCTGTGGATTATACGGACAAAATGCAACAAACACAGGAAACGGTTTTCATGATGGTTTGTCAAACACAGCAACCACTACCGCATTTAATACTAAAACCCATACTTGGCAAAGACTATATGCAATTTTTACCGTTAGCGCAAATAGAGGATTAAATGCTACATGGAGTCAATACAATTATGGACACTATACCACCAGAGGAGTCACTAAAGTTGCAAACTTTCAACTTGAAGTAGGGAATACTCCCAGCAAGTTTCTCTACTCTACGAGCACCGGCGTAACGGACAGTCGTTCAACCAGTCAAGCTATTATTGACATAGCTGGTGGTCATACTATTACAGCGAATAGTTTAACCTACGATGCAACCGATCTAAATACTTTTGAGTTTGATGGAAGCAGTAGTTATTTAGGATTGGCTTCGAATTTTATGTCGGGAAAGACTTCTGGTAGCTGGGAGTTTTGGTGTTATCCGGACACTATTCCTCCTTCCGGCCAGTATCATCAACTATATGTTCAAGAAAGTAGTCAATGGATGGCGTTATATAATTTTAATGGAGGCATATTTTTTGGATTAGACTTACAAAAATCGGGTGTGGGCTGGTTCGATGGTAGCGGAGGCAGTACCACTGGAGCAACTACACTATCCGCTGGTGATATTACTGCAGGTAGTTGGTATCACGTAGCGTATACTTGGACAGGATCTACTGCTAAAGTATATCTTAATGGAGTAGAAACGAGTTCCGTTAGTACAGGCTCTGTTGATACTTTATCCGCAGGAGCGACACCCAGAGAAATAGGAAGGCGAGGCGGTAGTACCACAGCTTGGGACGGCAAAATCGCCACAGCCAGAGTTTACGAGCGAGCACTAACAGCAGGCGAAGTCAAACAGAATTATAATGCTTCGAAAAGCAAGTACGTTTAGGAGGTACTTATAATGGGATGTTTTACAGGAACAAGAGTAAAAAATGCTACTGAACTAAAAAGAGTATCGCCAGCGGCAGGAAATCGAACTGTGATGATTCATCCGAAAGGAAAAAATGACTCATCTGAACGCTTTCTTGTGTACTGTGATATTACTACAGATACGGATGTAGGTTGGCATCTCGTATTCACAGCTTTTCCGAGAGCCACGTCTCCTTATGTGAATGCTGCAGTAAATACTTCAAATCGCACACCCGGAGGAACAGTGCCTTTGGAAACCGACACATCTCAACATAAATTTGCTGATGATGATATTCGTACAGTTTTAAATAATGGAATTAAACAAACACGAACTCAATGGTTTCATTCTAGTGTTGAATTCCCCGGTACAGTTTGGGCAACTGGTGTGATTTCAGGAACAGGTCGTAGCGCTCAGTACAATGAATTTGAGTTTCCAGATAACTGGCAATCTGGGGATAGGTCAGCGGGACAACGATTTAAAAGAAAGTGGGGACCTGACGGAGCTTGGACAGGCTGGATTACTAGTACAAGCGGCTTAGGTTGTTCTGGTGCTGTTGGTGGCTGGAGTAATTACTATGAACAAAGTTGTGTGCAGAGTTGGTATGCCAGCTGCGAAGGCGGTCCTGCAATCAATCATAAATGTGCTGGATCTGTTCAAGATCGTGCGGAAGAATTAAGGATTTGGGCAGCATGAGAGAATTAGTAGCATTAAAAGCAAGTGATGATGCATATTGGGATATTGTGTGGTGTATACATCATAGTCAAGGTTTTAACTATACGAATCCAGAAGATGTAATCGCAAAAGTAAAAGAAGTCTGGCCAGAAGTTGCTGATTGCGAATACGAAGTTGTAAATAATGAAATATACTTTATAGATTGCAATATTGATACGGTCAATCCAGGATAAAACATGAAAAATTTAACTCTTGACAGTTTGGTCTTTTTAATTTATAATACAATCTTTGGAAACTTGTTTCCTAGCACCAGAGAAAAATAATGGCAGATTCAGATAAAGACATACTTATTACCCCAAATACGAGCGCTGCTGCCGACCCTAAGATAGTATTCTCAAGCGGGGCAACGAGTGGCGATCCTATTACGTTATCCACAGTCGACGATGGTACAACGTCTACTTTAAGTTTCGAAGGCAGCGCAGGTCAGCTCTTTTCAATTTCAAATGATTTAACAGGAACAATCTTCTCTGTTGCGGATGGATCTGGAATACCTAGCATTGAAGTGGATGCCGGTGGCGAGGTTCGAATAGCAGAGTTCGGTGGTTCTATTAATGTAGGGGCTAGTATTATTCCGAACGTAAACTCAGACGGAACCACTGGTTTTGACCTAGGTAGCCCTACCTTTCAGTTCAGAGACTTATATTTAAGCGGTACTAGTTTAGTTATGGGCGGTACTACTTTAAGTATAGGGTCAGGTAAGCTAGAAGTTGCGGGGAGTGCTCTAGCTACAGAAGCCTATGCAGCTTCTCAACCAGGTCCTCAAGGTGCTCAAGGTACTCAAGGTGCTAAAGGTGCTCAAGGTGCTACAGGTTCTAAAGGTGCTCAAGGTGCTGGAGGTGCTCAAGGTACTCAAGGTGCTACAGGTTCTAAAGGTGCTACAGGTTCTAAAGGTGCTACAGGTTCTAAAGGTGCTCAAGGTACTCAAGGTGCTACAGGTTCTAAAGGTGCTCAAGGTACTCAAGGTGCTACAGGTACTAAAGGTGCTACAGGTTCTAAAGGTGCTCAAGGTACTCAAGGTGCTACAGGTACTAAAGGTGCTACAGGTTCTAAAGGTGCTACAGGTTCTAAAGGTGCTACAGGTTCTAAAGGTGCTACAGGTTCTCAAGGTGCTACAGGTTCTCAAGGTGCTACAGGTTCTAAAGGTGCTACAGGTTCTAAAGGTGCTACAGGTTCTAAAGGTGCTACAGGTTCTAAAGGTGCTACAGGTTCTCAAGGTGCTACAGGTTCTAAAGGTGCTACAGGTTCTAAAGGTGCTACAGGTTCTAAAGGTGCTACAGGTTCTAAAGGTGCTCAAGGTACTCAAGGTTCTAAAGGTGCTACAGGTACTAAAGGTGCTCAAGGTACTCAAGGTGCTCAAGGTACTCAAGGTGCTCAAGGTACTCAAGGTGCTACAGGTACTAAAGGTGCTCAAGGTACTCAAGGTGCTGGAGGTGGTGCTGGACCTCAAGGTGCTCAAGGTGCTCAAGGTGCTCAAGGAGCTACAGGAGGCTTTTCAACTAATTCTAACGCACAAGTTAATTCTTTGGGTGTTGGGGTCATCGCGACCGGAGGAGCTGGGTCTATTAGAGCAACAGGGGATATTACTGCTTTCTACTCTTCAGACTCAAGATTTAAAGAAAATATCCTTCCTATAACCAACAGCATAGAAAAAGTAAAATCACTCTCTGGAATAACGTTTGATTGGACGGATGAGTACATGGTTGAGCATGGGGGAGAAGATCCTTATTTTATGAGGAAAAAAGATGTAGGGGTTATAGCACAAGAACTTAAAAAAGTTTTGCCCGAACTAGTGGTAGAGAGACCTGATGGAACTTTAGCCGTTAAATATGACAGAATTAGTGCTCTACTTATTGAAGCGATCAAAGACTTGAATGAGATTGTGGAGAAAAAACAATGACAATAAAAGCTTCAGGGTCTTCGTTATCTTTTAGTGAAATTTTTACCGAGATGAATGGTCCGGTTTATGAAGGAGTTAAGACTCAAAGTAATGTAAGTATGAGATGGTGGATAGGACATCCATTAGACAGTGACTCTACTCCTGGAATGCCTCAAGATACTAATCTTAGTATGAGTGATTTTTATAGTAAAACACGGTATGGCTACGATGAAGATTCTTTTAGTAATCGATTTATAACAACTTTTAGTAATGGAGATATGGCTGTTGAGTTACTAAGTGATTTTGGTTTTGTTACTGCTACAGTTTCTAGTTCGGCTACTGGAGGTACTATTCCTACCCTGGGGTATGGTTATGATGGAAATAACTTAGGTCCAAGCAATCTAAGTGTCCTCCAGGGTAGATTTGCAATATTTACTATTCAGTATAAAAGTGCGTATACAGGCGGGAAGATTACAATGTCAGTCCAACCTCCTGGCTCGGGCTGGATTAATGGATCTTTAGTCAATCCAAGGACCTTGAACAGATTTAATACTAATGGGGGCTCTGGAGCGAATTTTACCAACTACTGGAGTGTTGGCAATATACGTTTTTACAATGATAATGTTGAAAGAAACCTTTTGAACTCCCTCATGACTAATCCTATGGATAGTGTATTCGGAGGAAGAAATTTTCAACTCTCTTTTAGAATTTTAATGGAAGAAGCTGTAATTTCAAATACGAGTGCATCTTCACCCTTAATTTTTAGGACTAGAGAAACTGCAACAAGTCAACCAGATATTTATCGAGAAATTGGTATTTATTACGGGTTTGTTTAATAGGATAATTTTATGGAACCGACAGAAACAAAAATTTTACATATTTTAACATATACTAACCATGAGACATACCCAGATAACTTTGCGTATGCGGTTCAATATGTTTATAACTTTGAGCACGAAGGAAAAAAAGTTAGTAGCGCATTTACAGCGGAACTAAACACTGATAATACAGATAACTATATTCTTTGGGAGGAGCTTACAGAAGAAACTGTTTGGGGCTGGATATCTGACGAAGAGCTGGCTAGTACAAAGGCTGTAGCCATGCAACAAGCTAATGATAGACTTTTCCCTAATTATACCACTCACGAAGTATTTCCCTGGGGGTCATAAAAAAGGGGCATATAGCCCCTTTTTATTACTCTCCCACTTCTGGAGTTTTTTCTAGTTCTGTCTGAAGTAGTCCTTCGAAACCTCTGCGAGCAACTTCAACTTGATCAAGTCGTGCTTGAGTAGCTGTTTTCTGCTGCATTAAGTCCTGAATTTGTCCTACCAAATATTTTGCATTATCTGATAAATCTTCAATAACGTAAGTCTGTTCATTAAATACCAGAGTGGGTTTTTCTTGAATATCAGTCATTATATTTCCTATTTAAAAATGTCTTGCCAGTTACCAGTAGTACTGGCTCTAGCGTATTCTGTAGAACGATTTTCGAAAAAGTTCGTATGTTCTACTGCGTTTATCATATAGTCTAACCAAGGAAGTGGATTACTTTCAGAATTGAAAATCTTCTTCATTCCTAGACCCATAAGTCTTTTGTCGGCAATATACCGAATGTATGCTTTTACTTCGGGAGCCTTTAAGTCTTTCACTTCAGCACTTCCAAAAGCAACATCAATAAATGCGTCCTCTAACTCTACCACTCTCTCGGCGGCACAGTAAATTTCATACTTTAATTCATCGTTCCATATTTCAGGGTTCTCTTGAATATAAGTTCTGAAAAGTTTTGACATTCCTTCAACGTGTAAGCTCTCATCTCGAATTGACCAAGTAACAATCTGGCCCATATTCTTCATAAGATTGTGACGCGGAAAGTTCAATAGAATAGCAAAACTACTAAACAATTGTACTCCTTCCGTAAAGCCACTGTATACTGCTAGTGTTTTAGCAATATCTTTTTTAGTGTTCATATTAAAGTTAGTCAAGTATTCATGTTTATCGGACATCTCTTGGACTTCCATAAACATTTGATACTCTTCTTCAGGAAACCCAAGAGTTTCTAGAAGAGTAGAATATGCGTCCTGATGAACGGCTTCCATTGCTGCAAATGCAGACAACATCATTCGTACTTCAGGAGCTTTAAACGTAGGCAGATAATGCTTCGCATATCCACAGCAAACGTCTACATCACTTTGCGTGAAAAAACGAAAGATATGTCCAAGCAAACGCTTACTACTATCATCCAAAGAACGATAATCTTTAAGGTCGTCTGCCATCGGGACTTCTTCTGGCATCCAATGAAGATGCTGTTGCGTCTTATACGCTTCATACGCCCAGTTATACTGAAACGGTTTGTAATAATTTCTTTCATCTGTAACCATAAACTACCCCTCACAAGCTAGACACGAATCTTCGTCGTCAAATATAAAATCTCTTAGTTTCTCGTCAGACACAACTTCTGCACGTTTGTATGCTTCACTTCTTGCATAGTACAATGTTTTCATACCACGTCGCCAAGCAAGCATATGAACATTGTGTAGTTCCTGCTTACTTACATCTGCGGGAAAGAATAAGTTTACAGATTGTGACTGGCAAATATGCTGCTGTCGGTCTGCTGCAAACTCTACAACCCAGCGCTGGTCAAGTTCAACGGCTGTTTTGAATACATCTTTCGTCCAAGTATCGAGAAAGTCAAGATGCTGAACGCTGCCTCCATGTGTCATAATATCTTTCCACACTTCGTCTGTATCCATTCCTAGCTCGTCAAGAACATGCTCCAAGTATTCGTTTTTCAGAAGACTTGTACCAGACTTTGTTTTCTGAGTGAAAGCATTCGCACGATAAGGCTCGATGCTCGGACTCGTGTTTCCACAAATAATACTACTACTAGCATTTGGGGCGATAGCAAGAAGATGAGCGTTACGCACTCGACCGCTTGCATCATCGGGGCAAGGGCCCCTTTCCTTTGCAAGCTGTTCTGTAGCCGCTACAGCTTCCGTCTTGATTTGAGAAAACATTCTCATATTAGCACTCTTTGCCATCGCACTTTCAAAAGCAATATTGTGTCGCTGAAGATAGGCATGAAAACCCATCGCTCCAAGACCAATTGAACGCTCTCTCATTGCACTAAACTTCGCTTTTTCAAGAGAAGAAGGTGCGTGCTGAATGAAGAATTCTAGTACATTATCTAGCATACGAACTAAGTCGGGAATGAACTCGGGAATATTCTTCCAGCTTTCATACTCTTCCAAATTCACACTAGAAAGACAACATACTGCCGTTCTTTCTTCGTTTGTAGGCAGAGTAATCTCTGAACACAGGTTAGAGTGGTGAACACGCAAGCCTAAGTTTCTTTGAAACTCGGGCAAGTCATTATTTACTGCGTCTTCAAACATAATGTAAGGTTCGCCAGTTTCTACACGGTTCTGAATGAGCTTCACCCAGAGTGCTTTTGCAGCAACAGTATTCGTTACTTCCCCACTATGAGGGTCAACCAAATCCCAGCTATCATCAAATCCGGGCTCTTGTGTCGCTTGCGCGATTAGCTTCATAAAGCTATCAGGAATGACCACAGCATGATGAAGATTGGTAGACTTTCTATTGATATCGCCGCCAGTAGGCTTGCGTACATCGAGAAACTCCTCAATCTCGGGATGAGAAATGTGTAAATAAGCTGCATATGAACCTCTCCTAGTTACTCCTTGTGAGAAAGCCAGCATCTCTGCGTCAACCACTTTCATAAAAGGGATAACGCCGGTGCTTTCGCTTCCGTTACTTGTGCGTGAACCTACAGAGCGAATGCTGCTCCAGCTTCCGCCCACGCCACCACCTACGGAAGACAAGAATGCATTCTCCGTATAGTGCCCTGTTAGCCCTTCTCTGCTATCTTCAACGTAGTTGAGAAAACAAGAAATAGGTAGTCCACGAGTAGTCCCTCCATTCGAAAGAATTGGAGTAGAAAACATAAACCACAGATTGCTTGCGTAATCATACAATCGCTGTGCGTGAGCTTCGTCATCTGCAAAGGCTCTCGCCGCACGTGCGAAAGCGTCTTGAGGCGACGATTCACCTTCAATAAAATATCTATCTTCTAGCGTTTGAATACCAAACTTAGATAGAAGACGATCTCTTCCATAATCAATTAACATTTATATATTCCTTTACTCGTTCGTCTATTTCTAGTAGACTATGCCCAGGATGTTCAATTGCTTCAGCACAATAGCTTATCAAATCCATCATCCTATAATTTTTTAGTATTAGATCCTTGCTCGCATTAAGAGACTGAATATATTTATACCTACTATCTATCGGTAAAGCATCATAAATATCAAATGCTGTACCATACTGTTGAAGAAGTTCAGTAGCTCTTTTAGGGCCAATCCCTGGAACTCCATCAATATTATCTCCTTTATCTCCTGTCAAGACTTTAAAAGAGATATAATCTTCTTGAGGAAAGTCGAAAAACTCATCCCAGTTAAATACTGTAGTCTCTTTACGAGTTACAGTAGAGAACCTAGACACATTTTCATTTACTAATAAATCCCAATCTCGGTCACTAGAAATTAGCCAGATATCATTGATACCGAACTTTTCTCTATGAACTGCAACATAAGACGCTAAATCGTCCGCTTCTACTTGGAAGTATCGAAGAACCAAAAACTTATCGTTTAAAGTTTCTAGTGTTCTTTCGTACTCTTCGAAGAAAAGTTTAATGTCTTCCTTCTCTTGCTCCGTTTGATCTTTATATCTTTCCTTTCTGTTTTCTTTATACTGTGGGTCTATATGCTTTCTATATGCGCTACTTCCCCAGTCGCCTGCAATAATAATCTTACTACATTCGTATGATTGAGCTAGACTTTCCACTGTTCGCACATAGTCTAGTTCAAAATCTAGTTTTCCTTGATGCTTCCAACGAAATGCTAAATTCATTCCGTCAACAATAAGAGCATTCTTATTTGGTTCCATTATTCTTTCTTTAAAGTTGGCCACGAGTCCACTCCATAGTTTCATTTTCTAGCCATTCTTCAGCTAACATTACATAGCAATCTAACCAAGAAATATACATATGTTTTGTACTTTCCGGTTTAATACTAGTTACTACGAATACTTTTGAGCGTGAGTACTTAAAGAATAACAATGGTTGTTGTAGTTTAAGTTCCGCTTGTTTTACTATCTTTTCCCACCACAATAAAAGGTAATTAGTTTTATTTGTAAATACCTTATCACTTAGGGGGGATTTTTCATAATTCTTTACTTCTATACAAAACGCATTATTAGCGTCTGGTATATATAAATCGCCTTTCAAATAAGCGAGAGCCCCCGAACTGGGGACTCTCTCAAACTGTAGGCCAGAGGCATCACGAAGCATATCTCTTACAAGATACTCTCCTCGCTGTCCTTTCGCTCTCGAATCTACCATTATGTTACCAACCTACTTATACTTGAGCTTTTAATTACTTCTACTTTCTCTAGTAATGGATGAGACCACCCATGATTTACTAAATAAGTATTAAGCTCTTCCTCTAATAGAACTTCTACCAGCTTTTCTTTTCCTACCTCATCCAGTACTGTCATAACTTCGTCTAGAAATAGAACATTAATACGACTAGAGGATAAACTGCTCATCAACTTGCGAATAGCAAGAAGAGTAGCCGTGTTTACTCTTGCCAATTCTCCACTCGAAAGTGCTAGAATATCTACTACGTTTCCATTATCTGTGATTTCTACATTGAGTTTATCGTTATTCACGGCAAAGTTCAATGTAAAACGACCGTCTGAAAGTTCTGCGAGATATTCGCTCGTTAATTCTTCCAGTTCTTTAACAAGATTTTCGATCTTGTATGCAATGAGTCCGTTTGTACTAAAAGCTTTTTTCAATATTTCAAGATTACCTTTCTTAATTCCTAGAACATTATACCGAGATACTACTTCTTCGAGTTGTTTTTCAAACTCAGCCGTTTGTTCAGTTATAACTTCTATTTTAGCGTTATAAGCTGAACGAGCTTCGTTCTCTCTTTGCAATACATCTATTTCATTTTTCTGTGTTGCAATAGTATTCCGGATATTAGTAATGCGAACTTTGAGAACTTCTTCGTCAACTAATACAGTAGGAAGTGTACTATCAACCGAGCGATATAACTC
>JGI20158J14315_10000475_pt1 | contig 30020 bp, 24 predicted proteins | sample COG_08_FD_14315 | JGI IMG/M metagenome (IMG submission 14315)
TCTTTTCTGGTGGAAAGACTCCCCGCCGGTCCGGTAATCGTACTGTGTTCGGCCTTTCTTTTTTTGACGGTTTTATTCTTCAATCCTGTTCGGGGCATTCTTCCATCTTGGATTCGAACAAGAAAAAGAGGACAGCGTATTCGNTGCGAAAACACCCTCAAGGCATGCTACCAGGTACTGGAAGAATCTTCTTTTTCCAGCCAATCTTTTTCTCAAACTTCCCTGGCTCGAAGACGGAGAAAAAGCGATGCAGAAATCGAACGGGAAATCGATGTCTTGATTCGAGAAGGTTATGCAACTCGTCAGATAATTTTACTTGAGCAAAAAAGTGAACTCCCCTCAGAAAATATGATTTCCCTGACCCCAAGCGGCTGGGAGATTGCAACCCGGATGATTCGTAATCATCGCCTTTGGGAATTGTATCTAACCAAAGAAGCCTCCTATGCCCCGGATCATGTTCATGATGACGCGGAAAAAATTGAACATATCATTGGAGAAAAAACCGTTCGAGAACTTGAACGTATTCTTGATAACCCGCGGCGTGACCCCCACGGAAAACTCATACCAAGCCAAAATGATATTGATCGCGGCTGGCTATCCCCTCCCCTGGTTACAGAAAAATAATGTTTAATCTCGTTGAAAGCCTAATAGATGCCTGGTCCACCCATGAGCAAGTCATCTGGAATCTGCAAATTGTTTTTATGGGGATAATGGTCAGCCTTAGTTGTGGCTTGGTTGGTTGCTTTGTGGTGGTCAGACGAATGGCCCTTCTNGGGGATGCAGTTAGTCATGGTATTTTACCTGGAATTGTAATCGCTTACTTACTTACAGGTAGTTTATCAGTCGGACCGGTCTGGATCGGTGCCTGTATCGCAGGCTTAGGGTGCGGGGCATGTATCGAATGGCTACGAACCAAAACACCCCTACGTGAGGATGCCGCGATGGGTCTTACCTTTACTTCCTTTTTTGCACTGGGGATTGTGTTACTCAGTCTTGAAGTTGGACAAGTTCATTTAGATCCCGCCTGTATTCTTTACGGAGAAATTGGACTTACTCCACTCGCACCCGAACTGGTGCTTTGGGGAGTACCTTGTGGGAATCAAGCTCTTTGGAATATGGGCTTGGTCTGCCTCGCGACAATGATTTCAACCGTAGTCTTTTATCGGTTTCTTTTAGTCACTAGTTTTGATACCAGCCTTGCCCGCTCTCTGGGCATGCCCGTAGCCTCGATACAATATGGATTGATGCTTCTATTAGCCTTGGTTGTAGTTGCCTCGTTCGAATCCGTTGGCGTGATTTTGGTTTTAGCCATGATGATATTACCCCCCGTTTCCTCGTCTTTTCTTTTTCGTCGCTTACCAAATATTCTTCTTAGTTGCCTGCCCTTATCAATTCTTTACTCCCTCGGTGGTCTCCACCTTGCTTATTGGATGAACTTTCCTATTTCCGCATCGATGGCCATTACCGGGGTTGTAATTTTTTTACCATGTTGCCTCTTTGGGCCAAACGGTGGAATTTTTACTAATACTAAAAGCTTATCCATTCAAGAAGGCTCAAAAGGTATACCAATCAACTAAGCACAAAAAAGCCCCCGCAAAGCGGAGGCTTTTGGATTAAATAAATATAGCTTACTTTTGAGCAAGTGCGATTTTGGATGCCTTCTTGCTTGAACAATTACATCCATCAATTGCGACCTTGTCACCAGCGGCCAATTTAGTTGGGCATTCAAACCCATCCAACTCGGTTTTGCTGGATACTTTTATCTGCTTTTCACGCTTTCCCTGTTTTACTGTAAGGGTCTTGGAGTCAGCATCAAAACTTACCACTTTGCCTTTTATTGTCTTGGAAGGACAACCAGCAAATACGGAAGCGGCCAAAAAGAAACTAGCGAGGATAGTTGCAACGATTTTCATGATATTATGGGGTTAGGATTAAAAAATATTTAATACTTACTTCCAATCCACTATTTCAAAAGACACAAGAACGAAGTATACTTTTCTAAAATAAATTATTTCTTATGTTGTATAATAATCGAGCCTTCTTAAGTGCACTAATTGTTCTCTTTTTCTTTGGATCCTTCTTCCCGAGTATTGCTCACCCCATTCCCGATCTTCCCGTTTTCGGATCGTTCGATAACAATGGGACTTCTAATATCTTGATCGAGATCGACCCCAGAGGCTTTGCTGAGGATCCGGAAGCCGAATCATTCCTGACGTCAGATACCCTAAACGACTTCAATATTTCTGAACGGAATCATTTGCTCGAACAGGCAAAAGAGTTGGTTAAAAAGTCTTTGCTCATCCGTTTAAATGAGGAACCCTGGAATCTTCCTGAATTTGAGTATGGCTTTTCCAAACCGCGAATGGTCGAGTTTTCTGATGTCCCCATTATCCTATTGGAAGCAAGCGCCAAGCTTTCGCGTGAGACAAATGCCACCTATCAAATTAAAGCAAAGGAATCTGCCCCCCTCGACTTGATCTTCACCAACCGTTTAAATGGAATACCTCATCGCCGGGTGAATGTATTATTTCCTGGAGAGGAAAGCTTTGCGCTTCGCCTCCCCCCACTGAAAAGCTTGGAGCATATTTCCGATGACCCTGTTTCAGATGCTCCAAAATTAACCAACTCTGAACAAAATAGTTATGTCGATGCAGACACCTGGAGCACCTTTGCATCCTTTCTTAGGCAAGGCTTTTTACATGTTCTTCCCCTTGGGCTCGACCATATTCTCTTTGTTATCGGTCTCTTTCTATTGTCCAGAAAGTTCAAGGTTTTGATCTACCAAATATCTATTTTCACCCTGGCTCATACCTTGACACTCGGCTTAGCCACCGTGGGATTGATTTCGGTTCCCTCCACCATCGTAGAGCCCATCATTGCCGCCAGTATTGCTTTCGTTGCTTTGGAAAATATCTTTTTTCCCACCTACCATCCACGCAGACTTATCATTGTCTTTGTTTTCGGACTCATTCACGGACTTGGATTTGCTGGTGCTCTTTCCGATCTCAACCTCGATCCCTCTATACTCATATTTTCCCTGATTGGATTTAATTTAGGAGTAGAAGGTGGTCAACTCGCAGTCATCCTACTTTCTTTTATTGGAGTTTATCGTTTTAAAAATGAAGACTCTTACCGGAAAGGAATTGTTATTCCTTTGTCATTCATTATTGCAGGCCTCGGAATTTATTGGGCGATTGAAAGAGTTTGGAACGGTTAAATGACCTTCGCCTTGCTAAAAATATTTTCCATTTTTTCCATCTTTCTCCGTGCAAAATAACTTTGATGGAATTAGGGATAACCTAAACTAATAACACTTCTATGATTCGCTTATCCACCGCCTTCTGCTCTTTGTTACTTTCCTTTCCCGTTTTCCTAGCTGCCAAAGGGCTGCAACTCTCCTCAGGAGAGTTGGCCAAAGAGGTCGCCGCCATAAACAAAATCCTTAGGGATGAACATGCGAAAAAGAAAATTACGCCACCCCAAAAACTTTCCAATGATCTATTGATTCGGAGAATTTATCTGGCGACTGCCGGGAGAATCCCAAGCTATCCAGAAATTAAAGAGGTTTATCCCCATTATAAATCAGGGCTAAAACAGGGACTAATCGACCAACTCCTTGAATCCAAGGCATATCAGAGCCAAATGTTTAATTGGTGGGCAGATCATCTTAGGGCAAAAACATATGTCACAGGCCAAGCCAATCAAATTGGACTTGGATTTTTATACGTTGACTGGCTTAAATCTGAAGTGGCTAAGAATGTACACTTTGACGAATTGGCCAGATCCGTGATCACTGCGGAAGGATACCCCTGGGAAGATGGGGCTGTTGGTTATTATGTAAGAGACGACGGCATGCCCCTGGAGAANATGTCTAACACCGCGGAATTATTTTTGGGAACCCAAATGGTATGNGCCCAATGCCATGACCATCCCTTCGACAAATGGACGCAAATGGAATATTATCAAATGGCCTCCCATACCTACGGAATTATAACGAGGATGCAGGGAGAAAGAATTGGGAAGATTCAAAAACTGGTTAAGGACAGGCAGAAAGAAATGAATTCCATGCAGATGTCCTCGATGTCGGGTAAGGGTAACTCCAAAGAGGCCCGTGCCTTTAGGCAAGCTACCGCTGATATGCTCCTGCCATTGCAAATTGGAACAAAATATCAAAACCGAAAACTCAAGTTACCTCACGATTATAAATATGATGACGCTAAGCCTAAACAAGTAGTCAAACCGGGAGTTATTTTTGATTCCCCCGCACCCGATGATTCCTCATTGGAGGTTAACCCAGTTACCCAATACGCAAACTGGATGACCTCCCCGGAAAACCCACGATTTACCAGGGTGATTGCCAATCGTATGTGGAAGAAGATCTTTGGTCGTGGACTTGTTGAACCCATGAACGACTGGAAAGATGATACCCTTGCTTCTATCCCTGAGTTGTTGGACTATTTAACAGAACTAATGGTCCGGCTGGACTATGACCTTAGAGAGTTTCAACGCGTTCTGCTAAACCTGGAAATTTTTGAGCGCGAAGCTTACAACCAGGAAATTGAACCACTGGCACCCTATTCCTTTCCTGCACCTGTTCTTACTCGAATGTCCAGCGAACAGCTTTGGGATTCAGTCCTCGCGATTATCGTACCGGATGTAGATAACCGGGCACTGCAATCAGATAAAGAGTACATTGATTTAAAAAAGGAAACTTTTAAAAAATATCGACAAAAAATAGAAAGTTTAAGTACCGAAAATTTAGTTAAATTTGTTCGAAAAGGGTTATCCCTCAATCAAGAACTTCAAGAGCAAATGAACGATTTAAACTCCAAAATTAAAGAGGCACTTGCAACCGATGATCGTCAGAATCTTGGTAATTTAAAAAAACAACTGAACCAACTACGTGATCAGCAAAGATCTTCGACCGCCAACTTGATCATGGGAGAAAACTTCAACACCTTGCCGATGTATAAAAACAGTATGCCCAAAAGCAAAAAACCCTTAACCCAAGAACAAAAAAGGTATCCAGAATACCTGCGTCGAGCATCAGAAATAGGTTCGCCCGCTTATGCAGATCATTTCTTACGTGAATTTGGTCAATCCGATCGCAACTTACTTGATAATAGCAAAAAAGAAGCCTCCGTTCCACAAGCCCTCAATCTACTCAACACTCGGATGCGGGGCATGCTTACCAGTCATCAATCCGTACTTACCCAAGAAGTTTTATCCAAGAAAACGGTCAATGAAAAAATTGAGGCAATTTATCTTGGTTTGCTTCAACGGCACCCGACAAAAGAGGAGATAAAAATTTGCCTGGAAACCTTTATGCTTCCAGACCCACCCATACTAAAAAATCAAGATAGCAATAATTCCAAGCTTGCGAAAAAATCTTTAAAACAATTTAGCCATTACAATAAGGTATATTTAGCGAAAGTTCATGGGGAGCTGCGCCATTTGACCTGGGCACTTATAAACACTCGTGAATTTTCTTTTATTCAATAAATCGCCATGAAAAATTCATCTACTTTTTCTTCCGAGCTCGACCGTCGAGCCTACCTCAGCATGGCCGCTAAAGGCTTTTTAGGTGTTAGCATATTACCTTGGGCAAGCCCTTCCCCCTTGGGTGCTGCCGGCCTTGGATTGAACAGGCCTGTTAATTACGCCCCCAAAGCAAAGAATGTTATATATTTATATATGTCCGGGGGCATGAGCCATTTGGATACCNTTGACCCAAAAACCTCGAAAGTCAGAGGAAAGATGGAAACCNTGGGCACTAAAACCGACGGGATGATCCTCGCCGAAACCCTACCCCTTGTAGCAAATCACTCAGACAAAATCGCTATTATACGGGGTCTCACTTCGACAAAGGGTGCCCATGCACAGGGTAATTATTTCATGCACACGAGCTATGATAAGCGCGGAACAATTGTCCATCCAAGTATGGGCTCATGGGTTACTCGTCTAGATGGTCGATTTAACCCGACCTTACCCGGAGCGGTGGTTGTGGGTACTGGAAACGAACATCCCCTTTCTGGTTTTTTATCTACCCGTCATCAACCCCTCAAAATCGGAGCCCCTGGAAAAGGATTGGCAAACTGTGAACATTATTCTGACATTACGGAAGAAAAATTTAACCGGAATTTAAACCTCTCCAAAAAACTGGACCGTTCATTTGTTGAAAAGTACAACCTTGCCCAAGTTCGTTCCTATGCCGATATGTACGAAGATGCCGTCCGTTTAATGCGCAGCCAAGACCTTGACGCATTTGATTTAGGCAAGGAGCCTCAGGTCGTTCGCGAGGCCTATGGTTCGGACAAGTTCGGACAAGGTGTTCTTCTTGCTCGTAGGCTAGTGGAAAAACAAGTCCGTTTTGTTGAAGTACAATTAGGCGGTTGGGATACGCATAATAACAATTACGACAGAGTATTTGATAATTGTAATATTCTGGACCAGGCACTTTCTGCCTTACTTGACGACTTGCACAAACGGGGAATGCTTGAAGAAACCCTGGTCGTTTTAGCAACCGAATTTGGACGAACCCCAGACTACAATGTGAATCAAGGAAGAGACCATTACCCCAAAGCATTTTCCTGCATGCTTGCCGGAGGNGGNNTTCGCGGTGGACAGATCTGGGGAGCGACGGACGAAGAGGGTCGCGAAGTGGTCGATGGGATCACGCAGATTCCTGACTTTAACGCCACTATTGCCTATGCTCTTGGACTGCCATTGGACGAAATCGTTTTCTCTCCCTCCCGCAGGCCATTCACTCTTGTTGACAAAGGGCAACCCCTTACCCAGCTCTTTTAAAAACATTCTTCTTTAGAATTTGGTACTCTAATGGCTCTTTGGACTCGACCTTTGCATAGGTCATCGGCAAGGGTAGATTCCTTTTAACTTAAACTATAACCAATTATTATGAAGTATCTCGCCTGTTTTGCGCTCTTGCTTCCTTTCGTCGTGTCAGCAGCCAAATCTTCCTCATCATCATCCGAAAATGTCATCGTCATCGAATTGAAGGACGGTCCAGTCGTCATCGAAACTTTCCCAGATGTCGCACCCAAGCATGTTGAACGTATCGAAAAGCTTGCCAAAGCCGGAAAGTACGACGGTGTAGCCTTTCATCGAGTCATCGATGGTTTCATGGCTCAAACCGGTGATGTTGAATTCGGAAATGTCAAAGATTTCAGTGAAGGTAGGGTTGGAACCGGTGGTTCTGACTTTCCAGACATCAAGGCTGAATTCAATGACAAGAAACATGAGCGTGGCACCTGTTCCATGGCTCGCTCAGCCAGTCCCGATAGTGCCAACAGCCAATTTTTTATCTGCTTCGAACCTTCTTCCTTCCTTGACCGTCAATACACAGTCTGGGGCCAAGTGATTGAGGGTATGGAATTTGTGGACAACATTAAAATGGGTTCTAGCCGGGACAATGGATCGGTCAGCGATCCTGACCACATGGTCAAAGTAACCGTTGGTAGACCTAAGGCAGAAAAAAGTAAATCAGACGAAAAGTAATCTTTCGATTCATCCACTCACAAGTTGTGTGGATTAAGGATCAGATCCGATTAACTCTTCGCACTGCAAATGGTAGAGACCAACAAAGAATTCTTCGTCCCATCTCTCTTCCACTGTCAACCTTCCCAAGATCCGTATCACGCGGTCCATGGTTACTTCCACTCCGCTCTCGGATCGGGCAACCACCCATCCATTTGCTTCTGGAGCCTGCCCAAAACAACAGCTTAATTGATCGGGCATTAATAAAAATTCTTTCACTAAATTCTCTTCATCGACCACGGTCGGGACCATAAATCCCTCGATGGCAACCTGCGTCCCGGAAAGACTACGTACTTGCTTAGGTACGCGAGCCGAATAGGCAGAAAAATCATAATCCAACCCATCTGACTCCCATTCAATTTCATAAGGGAAGGTGGTAAGCACGGAATACTTCAATGCCTCGTATCCACTGGAACTATCATGGGGTGGAAGATTATTAATGACCGGTAAGGATTGATTGTCCTCCGTAGACAATAAGGTTTGACCCAGAACAATTCTGCCCTCCAGTATTTCACCAGTCTGATTTAAATCGGCAGTGGCATTAGCATTCTCCTCCTGTACCTTGAATTCTTCAAGCACCTCCTCAGGCGGGTTAGAAACTGGAACTCCTATGGGATCTCCCGTCAAAGGCTCGCCCACTTCAGTGAATTCAAATTGCTTTGCTGAATCCTCTGACTCTGGTGAACATCCGACAGACCAGCAGGTAAAAACCAACAGAATTCCCTTTAGGCCCAAAGGTGCCACCGATCGTTTTTCTCTTTTACTCATTGCCTAACTTACCCACTATCCGTGAGGGTTTAGAGATTCTTGCAAGCTCGAACGATAAAGTTTGCGGGCAGGAAACCAGGCACTTACAAGGCCAAGCAGAAGAATACCTACTCCGGTAAGCAAAGCCATGCCATCCAATATGGGAAGGTTCATGCCCACACCAATTTGTAAATGAATAAGCGATGATACAGCCATGGATAAGAGAAAATAAATAATCCATGAACCCAATGCTCCGAAAGCGGATAGCAATATAGATTGCCAAAGAATGGATCCAGTTACCACCGTTCGGCTTGCACCCATACAGCGAAGCACCGCAAATTCGCGCCTTCTCTCATGCATGGTTGTACGCAGGGTTGCTAAAATAATTAAGCCACCCACCAAAGCCATTAATAGGGCAAGAGCAGCAACCGAACGCTCTAGCCAAGCAAAGCGGTTAAAGAAGGACGATAAAATTGCAGGTACCGGCCATGCGAGAGTGGCCCGATCGCCCTGCTTATTATATTTTACATCCAAGGCAAGTCCCGATGAGCCCTTCAAGTTTAACAATACACCACTTATGGAATTTGCCTCCTCAGGATCGTGCCCTTCCATTGTTTGTACACCTCTGAGAGGTATCCAAATTACTTGATCAGTTGGAGTTCCCGTGGGCTCCAAAATTCCCACCACTAGGTAAATATCGTTATGTTTACGGTCTGGGTTGTATTCCAATCCATGGTAAGGGTGGAATCGATCGCCCAGTTGCAACCCAAGTTCTCTGGCCACTTCGGCTCCCACCAAGGCCTCCTTAGCCGAATCCGAAAAGATTCTTCCCGGTGATCGCACCTGATAATTTTTTCCGGATCTCCACTGATGATTAAGAAATAATTCCGGTATGGTTCCAACTAATCGGTATCCAAGGTAATTATCTCCCAAGGCAAATGGATAAGCCTCGGAAACTCCAGGGTGTGAACGAATGGTTTCATACTGTTCCCAGTCCAAATTTCCTGGAGAATTTTCCAGATGGAACAAGGCATTGAGCACGATTTGAAGTTGTGAACCTCTGGCTCCTAAAACAGCGTCAAATCCACCCGCGGAATGGGCGAAGGCCAGCTTGACTGATTGTTTGGTTTTCCAGGCTCCCAAAAATAAACCTCCAGACAAAGATACGGTAAATACGGCCACTAAAGTAGAAAGGAGGTTCTGCCTGAGTGCTCGTCTCGCAAGCCTTAAAGATACAGATATCGCAGCCATATTTCTTTTACAGTTTTTCAACCTCCACCTCTTCGGGCTCTTTAACTTGATTCAATTCTTCCCAGTCAATTTGATGTTCGAACTTACCGATCACTCGAGGGTCATGGCTGACTAAAATGAGTGCACTCTCCCACTCCTTGCAAAGCGAACATAGTAGCTCAAGTGAACGATCTGTATTGCTGGGATCTAAATTTCCTGTTGGTTCATCGGCTAGAACCAGTTTGGGACGATTAATCAGAGCACGGGCAATAGCCACGCGTTGTTGCTGACCGATTGAAAGTTGGCCAGGAAGGTGATCCTTACGGTCTCCCAGCCCTACTTTATCGAGCAAGGAACGAGCCCGGTCAAAATTGGAGGATCCATTCAGGCTCATGGCCAAGAGTAGGTTTTCCATACAGCTAAAACCGTTCAACAAATTAAACGATTGAAAGATGTAACCAATCGTTCCCGATCTCAATTGGTCACGATCTGATTCATTCATCGCACCCAAAGATTGACCATCGATCAGGATCTGTCCCGAATCCGGGGTTAATACTCCGGCAAGCATATGTAAAAAAGTCGTCTTTCCACTGCCGCTAGGTCCTTTGATAGCGATCTGCTGATTATGCTCCATGGAAAATGCCGGCACTTGTACGACAGAATGACTCTTTCCGTTCGGGGAACGAAAAGATAAATGAAGGTTTTCAACAGAGAGAAAGTGCATGCAATAGAAATTCTTTAATACCCCAAAGTAATTACCTGAGCAAGCGGGATGGGCCGAGGACTGAAGGTTTTATTGATTCACTATTTACAAAGATATCAGGTGCGATATCAAGAGTATCAAGGTGGAAATGTGGAAGGTTTTAAGAAAGTAAAATCCAATTCAAAGTGGGGAGTCATTCCCTACCGAACGAATTCTTCTGGAAAGATAGAAGTGCTTGTGATTTCAACCAAAAGAAAAAACTGGAGCCTGCCTAAGGGAAATTTAATGAAACGCATAGGACCAGCCCGTACTGCTCAGCTCGAGGCTTACGAAGAGGCGGGGATTGAAGGCGCTTTGGCTTCCAAGCCCATTCCCTGCTCTATTGGACGGACTTGTATTTATTTATACCCCATGGCCGTGAGCAAAGTTTTTGAAAATTGGCCGGAAGCATCCTTTCGTAAAAGAAAGTGGATAGAACTTTCTAAAGCTTGCCATATTCTTCACCACCGAGCAATGGGCAAGGTTCTTCGCAAATTTTTCCCCCAAAGGACTTGATTTTCTTTGTCCCTCAAGCCTTCGTGCTTATTACTTAAAATATGAGGCATCAAGGATTTGACTTTGAAAAAAACACCCCATTTTTTCGACCGCCCAAATATACAGGTATCACCCTTTCTCTCCTGTCTATATTTGTACTTGTATGCATGCTTGCTGTTTGGGAAAAAATGGCCAAGTCGCCTGAGCTCCCAGTCATTCGGGTACTTGTCTGGGAAAATTGTAAAGAGCCCTTCGAAAAGATTCGTCAGGCATACCAAAGGGAAGCTGCCTGCATTGTTCAAGCGACTTATCGGAGTCATAGTGAAATCATGGACGACTTATTTAAAGGCCCACAAAACAAAGCAGCTTCTTGGAATCTTGCTCTTTGTTTGAAATCAAAAAAAACAAATCTTTTATTTACTCAAAGCAATTGGCAAAACCGAGGATCTGTTGCCTATTTTTCTGCCCCCCAACCGCTTCCAAATGAAGCTAAAAATTCACCTCAGCCACTTATCAGTTGGACCCCAGAACGAGTAAAAGAAAGTTCACCTACCCTTTCTTTCCTCCGATTTTTAAACGCCCCTACCAAAGGACAAGTTGAATTTGCTCTTGAAGGATGGACCGGAATAAGTGCAGACCATTGGATACATTCACCCCGGTTAAAAATCTATGCGATCTCAGGAGCTCAAGATTTATTAAATTCGGCTATCGAAAATTTTGAAACATACGAAGGAGTACAGATGGAAGTATCTTATCTTAAGCAACAAAACATGGATACAAGTATGCACATTCTTTCGAAAGCTAATAACAAAGATTATCTCCCTGACTTAATCTATTGGATGAAAGGTACAAATCCGCATTCAGCTTGGGCAGGTTTGTATTACTCTTTTTATAAATCCGATAGTAAAAAGTTGGTTTCTAATTTTTCTCCATACCTAAGAAAAGAGTCACCACTCTTAAAAACTGCCCAAAAATTTTTAAGTTTTGTTGAAGAAAGTGAATAAAGCTCTGGGAAGTACAGCTTATCACTGGTTCCTCCTTTTTATCTTGGCTGCTTTAGCTCCAAACAAGCTTTGGGGAAATGATGCTTCAAACACCAAACCTTGGAATAAACGGATCCCACATTCTATTGATGATCTGCTTGGCATTCAGAAGCAACTTCATGAACAATTATCCGAAGTACGAGAAACTGTTGTTTCTATTGAGGCTATCGAGGGAGCAGGTAGTGGAGTCCTTATTTCTCCGGAAGGATTAATTCTCACTGCAGCCCATGTGATCGAAGAGCGGGGCAGAGAAATGACCGTCATTTTTCCTGATGGAAATAAGGTGAAAGCGATTAGCCTCGGGGGGTCAGAATTATCAGATGCCGGGATGTTGAAGATTATGGAAGGTGGCCCCTGGCCACACGCACCCATGGCTCTTGCCAATAAATCTATTGTCGGGGATTGGTGTTTCGCATTGGGGCACCCGAGTGGGTTTGATAATGAACGGGGCATGGTCCTGCGTCTCGGACGACTCATTCGAAAAAAAGATGAGACAATTCAAACAGATTGTCGACTTCTTGGTGGAGACTCCGGAGGCCCTCTCTTTTCTCTATCTGGAGAAGTCATTGGTATACACAGTAGAATTTCTCAAAATTCTGATGAAAATTTTCATACTCCCATTGAATCGTTTCTTTCCAATTGGAAATATTTCCTGGAAGAAGATATCCTGACTTATGGATCCTTACAAGGAGGTGGATTTCTCGGTGTTTCATGCGAAGAAGCTAGTAAAGGATTAGAGGTTTTGGAATTAATTCCCGGGACTTCCGCGGAAAGTGCTGGAATAAGACCGGGGGATTATTTGCTAAGGCTTAATGATACACTCTTGGATACTCGGGAAAAATTAACCATTCTCATCTCAAGACAACCTCCGGGATCAGTGGTAATTCTTGATTACCTTCACAAGGGTAGAGAAATTTCTGTTCGCCTTACTCTAGGAGAAAGACCTGCAGAAGAATGAATTTTCTCAAATGGTCATTTTTTGTGGGAGTTTTTAGTTTTAAAGGGCTCCTCGCATCCCCTCCTGATGTTGAAGTCCTGGAAACCTCACACCGCATAAATGGATCTCTGATGGATGAAACGATGGGGGTAAAAAAGGCCGAGGTTTTGGATTTGCTTTGGGGCCTTTATCGAAATGATAAACTTATTTCCCATGGAATAATGGTAAATGCGAAAGGCTATTTACTTTCCAAGGCAAGTTCAAGTATGGGTGCAAGATATGCCAAGTCATTTTCAGGAAAGTATTTACCCATTCGTATACGCAAGAGAGATGAGGAGGCCGACCTTGCTCTCTGGCAGATTACAGGCTCATCAGAACTCTGGCCTTTTGCGAAATGGCAAAATGATTTAAACAAAACCAAGATTGGAAATTGGGGGGTTTCTGGAAATAATGATCTTTCAGGACTAACCTTCGGGGTGATTTCTGCCAAATCACGCTCAATCGGTCGTGAAGGTGGTGTAATGGGTGTAATTTTGGAAGAAAGTAATTCATCTACCAGGGGTGTTGAGGTTTTAGAAGTGCTTCCTCATGCTGCTGGAGACCGAGGAGGTTTAAGGGTGATGGACCGTATTTTACGAGTAGATGGAAGAACTGTCCGCACGACTGAGCAAATTAATGAAATTGTTAAGAAAAAAGACCCCGGAGACCTTCTCATTCTTTCCATTCAAAGACGAAAAAAAGAAACTCTATTAAGAATAACATTGGGGCACCGGGAGGTCGCTTTTGATATGTTTAACCGCAATCTTTTGATGAGTGGCCCTGTATCCAAGAGAAAGGACAATTTTCCCATGATTCTTCAACACGACCTCCCTTTATTTAAAGAAATGATGGGCGGAGGAATATTTGATCTTCAAGGGTACTGTGTGGGCATTAATATAGCCAGAATCGACCGTGTTACCAGCTATGCTCTTCCTGCCTCCGTAGTACTACCGGTATTAAACCAGTGGATTCAAGAGTTGCCTTGATCAGGTCACCTCAGGGGTAAACCCAATACATACCTAAAGCCAATCTCCGAACCCCGGTAGGAAGCCTCGTAACTAAACCTTGCTGCAGACCTGCTCTCATGTGCGGTACGGACAAAACTACCTCCTCTTGCAATACGATAGCTACCCCGTATGGGTCCCATTGGATCAATCCTCGTTAGGTTGTCATCTGGATAAGGTCCATAGAAATCATAACACCATTCCAAAACATTCCCGTGCATGTCGTGCAAGCCCCAAGCATTTGAAGGATAAATTGGACGAAATGGTCGAATAGGTACATACCCTTTGCGAAAAATAGGGGTAAATGATCCACCATCGCTAAATTCGGATTTGGGGCGTTGGTCTATTATGTAACCTCTTATCGAGCCATCAATATTGGCGTTTTCTCCTGACAACAAGTCTTCTTCACCAATCCCACAAAAACCACTTGTTCCTGCTCGGCACGCATACTCCCACTCTGCCTCGGTGGGCAATCGAAAAACAAAAGGACTTGGAAGAGAACCATTTAGTCGAGCCTCTTGAGTTTTTTTCCAACAATAAGCAACCACTTGGGAATAAGAGACGCGGGAAACCGGATGAAATTTTCCCATCCGATCAATTTGTTGAATATTTTTAGATTTTAAGAATTTTAAAAGAGCAAATAAATCATTAAATTTTTGGTGGTTCACTTGATAATTTCTGGGGCTTTTGGCAGTTTTCCACAAACCTTGCGATAAAACTGCTTCTTCCAAAAAGATTTCTTTCCCAGTTTCACCCTGAAAACCGATAATAGAAAAATTGCCTGCCGCATAACCTGAAGAAGAACAAATTTCATTAAGTATTTTACTACTTAAACTGAAAACTGGATCGCCCTTTTTTTGGTTACTTGCAATATGTTTGTTCCAGTCCCCTTGGGTAACCTCAAATTTTTTTATCCAAAATGGTTGAGAAATTTTTACTCGGTTTCTTAATTCATCTGGTTTTCGCCCCACTTCTTCCAATGGACTGCCCATAAGAAATTCTCCAGCATCAATCCTTATTAATCCCTCTTCTTTGGCCAATTTAATTATTGCGGGTAACGCATCTTTTCTAATCTCATCCATTTCAAAAAACCTTACACCTTCTTGGATGTTATTTTCTTGAGTCTTATTAGCATCTTCACATCCCACTAAAAAAATAATGGAGAACGAAAAGATCTGCCATGCCCTGAGAACAAGTGCAGTAAAGCGATTATTCATTCCTCCATCTTAGCCTGAATCATGGGCAACTTGATATAAAAAGTAGTACCCACACCCTCTTTGCTATCAAACCAAATTTGTCCCTCATGTGATTTTACAATTACATTGTGAGCAATAGCCAAGCCCTGCCCAGTTCCAACACCTACTTCTTTTGTTGTAAAAAATGGTTCAAAAATTCGTTCCTGTACCTTGGGAGGAATTCCGCCTCCATTGTCTGCAATCGCAATAACCACACACTGTGCATCTGGATAATGCTGGGTGGTCACAACTAAGTTTCCCTTTTGCCCCTCGCTTAGACGGTCTCGAATCGCGTGTGCTCCATTGACAATTAGATTTAAAACAACCTGATTAATTTCTCCAATATTACATGGCACCATAGGTAAATCTTCCTGAAGGCGGAGATCTAGTTCTGCATGGTACTTCCATTCGTTTGTCGCTACCACCACGGTTGAACGGATTGCCTGGTTCAAATCATTATTTCTTTTAGCCGATTCCGCATCTCGGTATGCAAAATTTTTCATCGACTTTACGATCGTGGTAATTCGCGAGATACCTTCCGCAGCCTGCTCCACCGCTTCAGGTGCATTTTCTTTGAAGAACTCAATTTCACTTTCATCCGGAGCATCTGGAGATTGGTTTAACTTTTTAATAAAGCCATCGGTGGCGTCTTTTAAAAAAAGTACATTGTCATTTGCAAACTGCGACGGAGAGTTTATTTCATGGGCTATGCCTGAAGCTAATTGACCAACGGCTTCCATTTTTTGGGCATGGACCAATTGAGTTTCCAGTTCAATTCGCTGTTGCATCTCTTGTTTTAACTGATTGTTGCTCTTTTGCAGAGCTGCCGTTCTTTTCTTCACTCTTGTTTCCAAACCTCCAATCAATCCTCGAAGTCGCTTGGTAACTGAGCGAATCTCGTAGGGTCCAGATTCCCTTAAATTAAAAGGTTTGTTATGATCAACAGAATTTTTTGCTGCTGCTTCAAGCTTACGGATGGGGCTAGCAAAACTTTTGTAAGTAACCATGGCTAAAGAGCCCACCAATATTAGATACAGTCCACTAACAAAAAAGAACATTAAAATATTAGCAGACTCTTCATCATGTAAGGCCAATAGTCTTTGCTCCATCGATTGCTTTGATTTGAACATCCGCTGCTCTGCCCCAGACTCCAGTGTGTTTAAATTTTGAGAAAGACTTTCTCGAGCATCTTGATAATTTTTTCGTGCAGTTTGGGATAAAGCCTCTCTTTTTCGTGCATCTGCTTTAACTGCTTTCTCCATCAAAGAAACGGCATCTTCCAACTCCCTAATTCCAGCAGCTAAAGGTCGAATATTTTTCTCTGGATAACTGGCTGAATATTTTGTCGACAATAAATTCAGCCCTTCTTTCGCCAGAATAATCCGGTCGTGAACTACCCCAAAGACCCCGGTGAAATTTTGCGGATAAATTTCAAAGGCTTCAAAACATCCGCGGGTTGCAGATAGAAAGGCATGAGCATCCAAATATTCGCTGGATGAATCTCCAGAGTTTCGGCTTTCTTGTTCTAGTTCTCTATTGGATTGATTAATACCAGATAATATCAGCCACCCGATAATACCCACAATCAACGCTCCGCCGAGACTACCTGCGGAAAGCAAGCCTATATAAGATCTAACCTTCATGAACGAAAGTTCATTCGATTACGGTTAATTCAATTAAGCAACAGGAATCAAAACCTGAATTTTCTGAGGAAAAGGAAAAGTAGAATAACAGGAACTATAGTTTTTAATAATTTTCAACAACGCTCGATCAATATCTGCTCCCGAAGAAGCGATCAGCATCGATTCTTCGAGAAGTAAATCTTCTTTTAACCTCATCCCCTCAACAAGGTTACGTGTCTCTACCTCTTCTAACTTATAACTACTCGCATCGGAATTTAAGAAGGCTGCTAAAGATGCAACTATATTTTGATCATATGTGTCTTGCCGGGATTGAAATGTTCTTATAATCACGGGGTCTTCATGACCAAGTTCTTGGTAATAGTCATAGTCTAAAGCGATTCGAAGTATCGATGCTGCAGTTCGAATTCCCGAACCATCTTCCATCTCAAACTTAGGCTGGATGTCGGTTCTTTGAAGAATTTCTCTGACATCTTCGAGTCCTGGAATACGGGCAACACTTTTTAAGGTTTCTTCTGGAAGGTCTCGGATGATTACCTTAGTTTCCGGGTTCAAATCTTTACGGTGATATACTGACTCACTTAAGTGCTGAGGAATTGAGAGGTAAGCTAATTGAGAAAAGACTGCTGCAACGCCAACACGCCAAGAATCATTGAGTTTAATTTCTTCTGCCAATCCGTTGGCTAATCTTCTCACCCTTTGAGCACGCCCAAAAAACAAAGGTTGAATTGTGGCCAAGGACTGGGCAAGGGCATCCACTGCGCCACGTAAGGTCTTGTCTAATAAAATACGTTTGCCCGTAATTAGATCATATTGAGCAGTTGCATCCGTCAGGACCTTCTTTAATACCCCGACAGGACAAGGTTTGGAAAGCATACGAAAGACATTGCCCTCATTGACCGCCGCCATTGCAGATTCAAAGTCTGTATGCCCCGTTAGTAAGACAGTTACCACTTCATCATCTATTTGCTTGATCCTTGATAGCATTTCCGCTCCGTTCATCCGGGGCATTCTCATATCGGAAAGCACAACCGCAAAGCCGCCCTCCTTTTGAAATAGTTCTAAGCCTTCCTGTCCATCTGATGCCAAATGTAGCTCAAATTTATTTCTAAGGTTTAATTGAAAGCCTTTAAGGATCGATTCCTCATCATCCACACATAAAATTTTGGTATTCATTAATTTAAAAAGGTGATGATCTTGGAGAAATTACTCATCCCTCAGAGAACGAGTTAACAAGCAATGGAAAATGAACATAATCAATTTAGCCTAAAACCAGCCATCTTCTGTTCGACTTTCTTTTGATTTTTCCAATTCTCTGGCTTCGGGAAGTCTTGGTTTTGAAGCAGGTCTTTCATCGTCACTTCTTTGCTGGAAACTCCCGTTTTTGGAACATCCACTTTCGCAATCCAGGCAATGGCATTGAGCACCAGTCTCCTTGCATCTAAAGATGCCCAATTTTCGTGAAAGTGTGCTCCAGTAAAACCAAAACCTCTTCCGTAGTTGTAATCTTCGCCGCGCTGATAAGCCCATGCAACATGCTGTGCCTCTTTGCGTTTAAGAACTGCAGCGGCAACATCCGGGTTACCATGATGAGGATGTTTATCCACTCCTGGTTTCAATCGTTTCATAGTGTTCTCTGGTGGATGGGCAGAAAGAATTGGAAAGATTGACCCAATTGCAGAAGTCGCTTCACGGAACCTCATATGATAGTACCATTCATCCTGCATGGTAAAGGGCATTACCCCCTGAGTAATAGGATGACGGGGTAGAAGTTTAAATGATGCATTCCAAACTGGATTGACCGACCAGTAAGGTTCAAAATAACCGCCAATCCATTTAAGAAAATGATCTCCAGCAGGCCCCTTTGTTGTTTCAACCCCATAATGGATACAGGCAAGTCCAACACCCCGCTTCATCACCTCATCAAATTCTTTAAGGTTTTTATTTAGCAAGTGGCGAATACCACCATCACAAGCAACTACCACCGCATCTGCATCATTAAAGACAGATGTTTCCTGCGGGTAACCTCCGGTTACTACAACGGTCTTAATACCCAAATTAGCTGCCTCCAAATGCTCGGCAAGTAATTTACAACCTGCAGCATGTTCATGAGCAAAAAATCCATGGCTTTTAGGTCCGGCCACAAAGACCACTTTTTTGTCTGCTGCTTGCGAGCAAACCCCAAATAAGAATTGGCATAAAACGAAAAGGAATAATCTATTATTTTGTATCATTTCAGTAAATTTAAAGGATATTCAATCTTAAGTACTTTCAAAATGAATGAAATGGCTAAATTGGATAATCTACAACTTTTCTCCGGGACAAATTAGTCCAAATGATTGAAAGCCTAATTCTGAGATGTTTCTATTTCTTTAAGAGATAAGTAAAAGCGATAAAACATCGGATCTTGATCAGCAATTTGCTCCAAAACATTGACCCCCATTTCTTCGAATGAGGAACCAATCTGAAGTACTAACTCGCGGTTGGTCAAATCAGTAACCGCTGCATCTCCCTTGTTTATTTGGCGGTATTCACGAACGACCTCGCAGTCAAAATTAGGTTCCGGGTTAGAATACTCAAAATCATCAATAGAGAGGGAAGAAAGCTCTTCAATCTCTTGGCTGGGCTTACTCGAACTTATGAGGGATGAAGATACATTATTTTCTGCCATCTCCTTAACTTCATGTTCGAAGGGAATTGAATCCGGATAAAACTCCAGGCAATTTAGAATGTAGGCCATGGGAAAAGAGGTTAGGGGGAGGTTTTCCCATTTGGATTCTTCATAAATTAATCCTGAAAGCCTTGAATGAAAAACCAATGGAGAGTCTCGATATAGTCGGGCACGCTTGGTCATGGATAAGAGCACCTTTTCATCCGCTTCCACCTGGCTCGTTATTCCCATAAACCAGACCGGATTAGGTTGTTCGCTAAGGAGAACTTCTTCTCTTGGATCTTTAACAATTAAACATCGAAGTGAAATTTCTTCGTTCCCATTGACTGCATGGTCAAGAAGTCCAACTGCTTGTCCTTCAGCGTAAGCGAAAATATTTTCACTGAAGTTTGAATGCTGAGCCTGTAAATAGCTAAGCTGAGTTGATAATTCCTCAGAGTTTTTTGGGCTTAACTGGACGCAGGAAATTCCATGATTTAATAAAAAGGCAAATGCTTTTTCCCATTGGCCAAATGACTGTTCGTAAAGTAAGCGGGAAGTCTGTGGAATAACCCTGACAAAGAGGGCTTTTGAAAAATCGACCGGGAGTCCTTCTCTTCTGGCCAAACCATTAGCTACATCAAGGGAAGTCGCAGGACGCCTTAAACCAGGCAGAACAACTTCTTTAACCATGCCCAAATTTGTAATCTCAAAATTCCTTAAGGGGTCAGCCTGTTTGCGAACATAATTATAATAGCGATCACGAGCTGGGCGATTAAAACTCATTATTTTACGAGAGTATGTTAACTCTTCCTCAAGAATTTCGAAGCCCTCTTTGATGGGGGGTTGAGCAAAGTGATCTAATGGTAACTTGCTTATAATCGAATTCATTTTCATTGAATCCGAGGACCCCCAAGCTAACCCAAGGCGTAACTTTGCATAGGGCTCAACCAAACGAAAACACGCTCCCTGAATTAAATACAAAGAAAAGGCACCAAGAACGAGTACAAAGAAAATATTTAAAAGTTTTCTAATCATACGGCCTTGGGCTCCTCCGTTTCATTCATTTTTGGGATAGAGGCTTCGGAGGCGTTGCTGGCCTCAACCTTATCCACACCCTCGTCCTTCTTTTCACTCTCATTCGATAGCATATCCTCTTCATCAGTAGGACTGGGTGCCTGGACACTCTCTGAGGATTCCTCTAAATTCTGAGGCTCTAATTCTTCATTAGTCTGTTCAGGATTAACTACACCATCGGTATCATTCTCAATTTGTTCACCCGACTCATCCACCACTTCGACTGCTTTCTCCAATGGGTTATCCTCTAAGTTCTCCTTATCGTCGTCTGAACCCTCATTCTCTCTCTCTTCCTTCCCTGCATCGTCAGAAGATTCAATTGTTTTATCTTCGGGGGTAGATTCACTTTCTTTCTCCTCAGTTATATCTGAATCCGATTCCTTCGGAGCACTCGTTTCCTTCTTGTTTTCCGACGCTATTGGCAAAGAATTGGGAATTTTAGATGCTGCAAAGTCTTGAACTAGTTTTCTTTTGGGACGTATCGCATACCAAAGGCAGAAAATTCCAGATAAATATGTTACAGCAGTAAAAACAAAGATGGCCAATCTTTCCTGTTTGTCGATGACCTCGTTACCTTCAATCAAACAAAACCAAAAAAGGCCAAGAAAGGTGAGTAAATGAATAGAAATTGCGAAGCTCAAAGATCTAATCTGTAAAGAAACTTTGGGCAGATAACTCAGAAAGATCAAATAAGTGGACCCAGCGGAAACCAGAATAGTCAGAATAATTTTTAGGTAATGGATCCTTTCGCCGGCACCTAATTGTTCAGGCATAAAGAAATACTCAGGCAAGGTATATCCTGCAAACTTATGCTGCAATAAAGCCTCTATTAAGTGGTTTAAAGAAAATAGGCCGTAATGTAAAGCGGACCAAATAAAAACCATTAACAAAAGACCAACGGATCCACTGGTGAAAAATAGGGTTTTGCAAAGAGAATGCATGGGCAAATATAAAACGATCAAATCGTTCTAAAAGATCGCTAAAATGGCAAGTGAATCTTTAAAACAAATTCTCTCCTGTCCCATCAGGATTAAAGACGGGTAAGAATTAAGATGTCATCCCAACGCATTTCTTTTTCTGCATAAGAAAAACCCCACAATGCACACTTGCCCGAAAGGGTTCCTTTTAAAAAAGTAGTAAAGCCCTCGTTCGGGCCGGTAGACTCGGACTCAAGGTGAGTTTTTAAACTAATCAACATTCCCTGCTTTGCTGGTTGAGGGACAATCTTAATACATACTCGCATCCATTCCTTAGATTCCCAAGTGATATGATCATCATGTTTCCAATCATCCAAATAAGATAAAATCCCCCTCCTTGAACTGGGATTTATCCTGTAATGTAGCCCCCTTATTCCTCCAATTGCACCGGAGAATGCACTATGCCTTCTACTTTTAAACCCTCCAAGGCAGGAAAAGGACAACTCCATGGTTTCTAAGCCAAATCGTGGCCCAAATAAAAAACCAAACTCTCCCACCGGATTGCCCGGCAAAATTAAGCATTTCCGAGCATTACGCTCTTGAACTGAAAAACGGCCATCCAAAACAAAAAAATCGTCGGGCAATCTACCCTCCTCAATCTTCTCAAAATTTTGTTCGTAAGCGACTTTCCAGTTTGAAGCAGCTTGGACATCCCCACCAAAACAAATCAGCAAAAGGCAAACAAATAGGTTATTAAAACTCTTATTCACGACTTAATAATTTTATACTACCCTCTTTTAATCCTATTCGAATGGCTAAAGATACAAAAAAAGCCGACAAAAAAAGTAAAGTAATGCCAAAAACGAGTACGCCTCCTAATGAAAAACTACCTGAACCACTCCACATAGCAGGTAAGACCCCAAACAATCCAGCACCACACCCAATCGATAGGCCCCATATGACCAAGCTTAGGTTTTCCTTCCAAGCTAATTCCCTCAAGTGTACGACAGAATATCCGACCGCACTCAAGATTGAATACTCTTCCCTTCGCTCCCACAAATTTCTCATAATTACAACTAACAAACCGACTGTGCCAAGAATTACCCCGAGGCCACCAAGGAATTGAAAAATTGAGAGGTAAGTATTCTCCACTGCTTGTAACCTGCTTAATCTCTCTTGGATCGATTGCGTTTCAGGTCCGTAGTTGAAAAGCCTATCTTTTAAATGATTCAACACAATCTGTGGATGATTGTTTTTCACATCTATCCAAAAATTTTGGTAGCCTCCCCTTCCCGGGAAATGCTTAATCCAATGCTCTTCAGCAAAATACAAGCCGCCCTGAAGAAAGCTGCCCTTAACCACAGCTTCAATCTGGACTTTAAAATTTTTACCTTCGCCATTGGTATACGGAATCTGGTCACCAACTTTCTTCTTCAACGCCCACATTAAAGTATTTTGATCAACCAAAGCAGGGTAGATGCCGTCTGCGATTGGCTTGCTCAAGGCAGACCAGTTTCCTTCCACAAATTCAAAGCGTCCATTCAGCTGACCCAAAGGAACTCCATACAGCGGTGGAGTCTGGGTCTGGTTCAAGTTTAAACAACTTGCATCATCTCCATCCTGTACCCGTAAGGAAACCAAAGAGACATCGTTCATGATACCCGGGTCTAGGTCGAACAATGCTTCTGCTTCGGTCCCGAGTAAATCATCATACAAAGGAAGGCTGGTCTTTAAAATATGAGAAAATCCACCCGTGCCTGAGTCTAGCTTAGAGCAGTCTTCAGCTGCTTTTTGTCGAAATGCCCCTGCCCCAATTACCAAAAAGGAACCAACAGCAAGAATGCCGACTACGATTAACTTCCTACCAATCCTGCGATCCAATTGTAGTAGAAATTTGGGTTCGCCCACATTATGTTTGGTTTTTTTGTGGAACCTAAAAAATCCGCCCAACCCAGCCGTAAGAACCAAGGCACCAACTCCAAAAAAAGTTGGACCCACAGGCAATTGATTAAGCCAACCAAATATGGAAAGCAAAATTGCAGTCGTCCATATCGCGACTAAAAACCATCTTCCCCAATCCGGTTTTTTAATTTCAGAACCAGCACAGGGTACGATAAACTCTCCTCCATTTAACAATGCCACGGGTGCTTGCCTGGATTGTTTTCGACTGACCCAGGCCAAGGTGAACAAACCCATGCAAAAACTACCAAGAGCCCCAATTCCAATCGATTGTGCCGTTGGAGCGTAAATGATTTGAAGGTTGGAAACCGCCCCGCCCCATGACCCTCCCAGCATCGCCAAGATTCCTTTTCCAAAAAACCATGCCCAACCTAAACCCATCAGGGAGCCAAGCAAACATACAACACCCGCTTCGGCCCAAGTCAGTACTTTTACCCTCATAGGACTATAACCTAGTGCAAAAAATAGGCCGACCTGCCGGTTTCTTTGCTCCATAGAAAAACCAAAGAGCATCGCACTTAAAGATACGCCAGCCAGGATCACAAAAAATCCAAAAGCAAGAAAGAGCTGGCTAAAATCAACCGGGCCGGATACCGCATTTTTCGCATCATTTTTCAATTGAATAATGCGTAAGCCTGAATCTGACGACCTTAACTTTTCTTGCAAATCAGTCTGCAATCTCTGGGCTGATCTCTTTCCGAATGCCCGAAGGCCAGTATGGTTCCCCCAACGATTCCCCCACATTTCCTGGGCTGCCAAAAGAGATACAAATGCTTTGGGACTCCCACGAAAATCATCCCAGTATTTCTCATCTTTTGGCCTAATCTTATACTTAATCGGAATACCCGTATCCCATTCTCCGCAATTTTCTGCATCACTTAAGCCCGGGAACCTTGGTGTCCAATCGCTCTCTTGCCAAGAATCAATTTTTTTAGGCATCGGCAATATTTTTCCAACCTCAAATGAATGTGTGCCTTGCAATAATTCTCGGCGTTCTCCAACGGTGTAATACTCCAGAGTTACCTGATCTCCAAGGCTTAGGTTTAAATCATTTGCCGCCCACTGATTTAAAGCAATTTGATCATCCTTCCAGTCGGCGGAAAACAAACCCTCCACCCCTGAATCCACTCCACAGACCATAGAGTATGGAATCATAGATGTGTTCAGGTCCTGCCCTCTTACAGGTTTACGGATAGCATTAACTAAATAGGTAAATTCCCCCTGCAAATTTGGGTTAATTTCTTCGGCCCTATTAACGATAGAATCTGACAGAAAAACGCTTCGTGTGCGCAGACTCCAGGTATCATCGGACTGTAATTTTTTTATTTCCAGGCCCGCATCCGACAAGGTCCATACACGCTCCATGTTCTCTTCCAAAATATTTTCGGACTCATTGGTCAAGACAAGGAGGAGATTGGCAAAATCCGTTCGTTCTTCTACCGGATCAAAGTTTACAAACATGTCCTCCTGTAAAAGGGAAAGAGGTGCAAATAGGGTACGAACCGGTTCCATACTTGCCCGCAAAGAAAATTTGCCCAATTGCGAAGAATTTAATACTCCGCCAAATGGACGGTTCCAGGAAACAAAACGGGCATCTCGTTCCCCAGACAAGGGAGCGTCCCGCGAAAAAAGACTTGGCTCTTCAACCCTTAAAATCATTCGAGTACCAGCTTTTACTCCTAACTCATGGGCAAGGTCCGGACTAACCCAAAAGTTTTGCTGCTCCAGATCGGGTGCTTGGCTGGGGTCCTTCGCAAAATCAAAAAAACGATCATCTATACCCAAGACCTGTACTCCACTTGCCCGAACCTTACCATCCGGAGATGCCAGGGTTCCCTGAGTCATCAAGACTGGAGCAAATTGGGCAGACTCATTACCTTTCCAACCGGCCTGCATACGGTTGGCCAAATCGGCATGAAAATACCCATCCTCAGATATAAAAAGGTGAGTAATTTTTCCAATACGTTCGAGCGCCTGGTAAGACAAGGTGGCCCGAACTGAATCTCCCACTGTCAAAGCACCCACAAGGATCATGGAGGCAAGGGCCGCCCCCAAAGAGGTTCCCAAGTGTTGTCGCTTGGAATATTTTAAATTGGCGAAAACAATTCGCCAGATCCTCATGAATCCACCTTTTTTAAATCTCCGTCATCAAAGGCCCAAACCTCTTCCATTTGATTGGCCAGAGACAAGGCATGGGTCACTACAACCAAGGTAGTTTCTTTTTCCCGATTCAGACGAACCAACAACTCCATCAAACTTTCTGCTTTTGCTTGATCAAGAGCACCGGTTGGCTCATCCGCCAATAGCAGCCTCGGCCCATTGATCAGGGCACGGGCTACTGCCACTCGTTGTCTCTCCCCGCCGGATAATTGACCTGGTAAATGATTTGCCCGCTCAGACAGACCAACCTCATGAAGAAGTTCCAATGCCTGATTTTGCAAGGCCTGTCCACTTGCACCCCCATGACCTGCTAAAGCAGGAATCATAACGTTTTCCAACGCGGAAAGTGCGGGCAGTAAATGGTGAGATTGAAAGACAAACCCTAGCGTACGGTTACGAAAACGAGCCGCCTCCTCAGGAGACTGTTGGTGAACATTTTTACCTTCTATTAACACCTCGCCGCCCGTAGGACGGTCCAACCCGCCAATCAGGTTGAGCAAAGTACTTTTACCCGATCCAGATGGCCCAACAATGGCCAAAGATTTTCCTGCCTCTACCAACAAGTTAAGATCGGAAAACACCAGACTGAAAGATCCACCCTGAGGAGCGGAATATGCCTTCGTTAAATTTTTAATTTCTAAAAAATTGCTCATTTATAGATCTTAATGCTTTAATTCTTTATCGGGGCGTATCCATCGTTTTGCCTTCATCTCAAACCTTGGAAGTGCACCTTTGGACAAACTTTCCACGGGAATTCTCAAGGAATAGGCATCCCGTAAGGAATCCTCCAAGGCTCGGGCAATCTCCAGATCACACTCAGCTCGTATCAAAATCTCATTCATTTCCCGGGACTCTTCAATGACTACCTGGTACTCATAAATTTCTGAAAATTTTCTGACAATGGCATCCACCCCGGAAGGGTAAAGGTTTACTCCGCGTATGACCAACATATCGTCCGTCCTACCCAGTATACCACCAACCAGATCAAAGGTAGGAAATCCTAAAGCATCCACTCCCCGACTTGCCCGGACTAAATCGCCCGTACGATAACGCAGCACCGGTGAACCCTTACGGCCTAGAGGAGTGAGAATCAATTCCCCAAGTTCGCCATCATCCACAGGTTGTTCGCTTACAGCATCAATCACCTCGGGATGATAAGAATCCAACAAAATTCGCAAACCGCCGCCCCCCCCCGGCATCTCATAGGCAACCGGCCCAACCTCAGTCATTCCGTAATGGTCATATAGAAGGGATTCACCACCCCATTCTGTGTCCACTTTGTTCCGGTTAAGAAACTGGCTTCCTCCACATTCTCCAGCCACGATTATTTTTTTTAAGGAATTTTTCTGCAAGGGAATACCGCATTCTTTTGCAGTACCTATCAAACGCATGGCATAAGTTGGCGTACAAAAGAGATATTCAACTTCCTCTTCCAAGATTGTAGCCAACCTTGATTCGGTGGACTGGCCACCACCAGGTATGCATACACATCCCCGTTGAATCGCCGCTTCGTAGGCCGTCCAGAACCCTAAGAACGGACCAAAAGAAAAAGCAAAGAAACAACGAGCCCCACGATCTACCCCTGCTTCCTCCAATATACGGTCCCAATTTCCCAGCATCCATGTCCAATCTTTCTGAGTATCCATCCAGGTTATCGGATCACCACTAGTTCCACTGGTTCTTGAAAAGCGCAGGTATTTTTCTATCGGATAGGTAAGGTTTGATCCGTGTTGTGGATTTGAAACCCGATCGTTTTCTATTTCCTGTTTAGTGGTAAGCGGACAAATTTTGGAAAACTCCTCAAATCCCGACCATGATTTCCAATCCGACAATTCTCGGAAACGAGCCCTCTGAAAAGAATTATTTTGATTAATCTGTTCGAGGTTTTTTTGGAAGTCTGACCACCTCTTTGAGTCCCACCTAAGAAATGTCTCTTTTTGATCCATCATCCTCGTGGATTTTAACCCACTTCAAAAATCTAATATTAGGAATTGGATACCTCTGCCACCGCTTCAGTCTTGGGCGGTTTAGGAGCATGCTTGGTGATCATATATCCACCTACAGCTGCCAGGGCGATACCAAGAACAAAAGGCCAACGAACATAAGCCCAGTTTCCCTCCTTAGTTGTACTGACCAAGGCATTTACCATGGGGGCACCGGCAAAAATGATCGACATGATGACTGGAACAAAGGCGGGACTAGACATCTTACCGAAGGCAAGAAGTACTCCAAGTGCACCAATCGCGCCCAATGTTCCCGCGATCAGAGACCATTGCCAACCCTTTGTCGGATAAGTCCAAAAGGCGATGTTCCCACCTTTTAATTTTAGGATGATTAACGGAGCAATCACTGCGGTCAGAAAGTAAGCAAGCCCCACCCAAAGAAAGGCCATGATTCTCCCGTTTTCTTTATCTGCCATATTGCTGGATCCAATGTGCATACAAACTCCGTAAGTTCCCCAACAAACCACGGTTAACAAAGCAAAATGTAAATAGTGCATATAGTTCAGTCTTTATCAGCAACCAACCTCAGGCAAACTGATTATTTGAATAAAAATATGAAAAATCGAAATACTTACCTAAAGATGCTTACAAATCTTCCTGTAAACTTGTTAGGATCACCGTTAATTATTCAGCGTTCATAAAACTGAATCAAGGACGGGCCATACAAATCCCAGGAACCAGTTTTATGGTCATAATAATTCATAACCGGTTTACCATCCGTGTCTTTGGCCAATTCGAAATATAGCCACCCCCCTGTTTCATGGGAATAGGCCCATGGATAATAATCTGTCCACATCCAGCCTTGTGGATAAGATTTTTTCCGGAGCACTCGGACATTATCTGCAATAGTTGTGTAAGGTAACCCATCGTCGTTAAATGCACCGATTGTCCAATAATCTGCATCTCTTGTTGCACTTGAAAAACTGTGGACTAAATTTCCATCTATGTAATGACTTGTGCGACCATCTAACTTGGTAATTCTTAGGTTAAAAATTTGGTCAATTGAACCGGACTGATTGGCTTCATTTTCCAGCCCATCACTATCTAGGTAGTCTAACTTAATAAATGAACCATTGGCAGCATTTACTAGTTCTATGCCTAAACTATCCAAGGGAGACTTATCTAAACTAGCCAAATAAATTCCAACTTCTATTTGATTTCCATCAGAAGGAATCGTTATGTCAGCTTCAATACCAAATATCTCCGAGTCTTTAAAAAACAAAAAGGTGTTTCCTTCGGTTGCATCTTGAGCTGCTGCCAAAAGATCACTAGGCATCTGTATAGGAGCGTTTGAAGAGAAGGCCATTCCACTTAATTGAGCTTGCCCATTATTGATAGCAACGGCTTGCCCACCCCCCCAATAGCCAACATCCCACTTACTTGAGTTTAATTCGGAATTGTTAAAGTCATCATAATCTTCCCAGTAAAACTGTGAGTCTGCTGAGAAAACTCGTTGGTCAGTAAAATTTAAATCTAGGTTTTGGGACCAGAGGTTGCTCCAGGGTTCAAAATACATCAGTTCCGTAGTGTTGGTTGAATTATTTTCCAGAACTTGATACATCCAATCTCCCTGGTTGTTCGAATAGATCCATGGCAGATCATCGTAATAAACCCATCCCTTAGTCGCCCACTTTTGATGAATCGAAAAATATCCAGATCCGCCTTCAATAATTCGGCCGTATTGATGATTGTAAAAATATAGTTTATAAAGGGTAGATCCCACAGAAAGTAAGGCTTTGTCTAAGGCTTTGTCTTCATTTTCCCTGAGGTATGAATACTCCTGAGAACTCGTTCCACTTGGGCCATGTACGGTTACCGTACTCAAACTGGTAAATACATAAGTGGTATCCCCAATGGTTATACTACTACCGACAAGAGATTCGAAAGCCTTACCAACTGGGTAATAATAGAGATTAAACTGCCCGCTATTTCCATCATCACTTCCGGTTTCTCCCCAATCGAAAAAACCACTGGTATTGGATTCAAAAAACAAAAGAGTTTCTTCACCCAGGCTGGTGGTCAACTTACCGATTCTCGGCCCAATCTGTTCCCATGTGTAGGTAATGTTGGAAAGTTCACGGTTAGAAAAATTACTATCTGATTCATCGTAAAAAACTGCATTTGAATCATCGATAAAATGGTAAGTGTCATTCATAGAAGTTCCCTGATAGGACCAGCCAGCCAAAGAACTCGGCCAATAATTCTCTATATGAACCTGCAAGGTTGCAGATCCATTACTAGCTAAATCCGACCAATTGCTATCAGCGTTTGTAGCTGAGGAGAAAGAAATTTGATGGATTACATCGCCTGATTCACGGGCTAAGGTGAGGGTTGCTGTAGTGGATGTGTTCGCCACATATGTGTATGAAATTCCATCTACTCGACCCGAGGATAATGGGACCATATAGTAAGCCTCATCTTCCGTAAAATAATAGTTCGAATCATAGCCTTCCTCTGGAATGTGAATCGTTTTGCCCACGAGGGAGGACGGTGCGTACTCCGCAGTCTGGCTTATCGTAAAGGTACCTGATCCCTCCTCCAAGATGTTCTCTCGGTTTGTATCTCCATATTCCACCCACGCAAAGGTT
>JGI20158J14315_10000487_pt1 | contig 29596 bp, 34 predicted proteins | sample COG_08_FD_14315 | JGI IMG/M metagenome (IMG submission 14315)
CCGATCCAGCTCCGATGATGTAAACCTTTCCCCGGCGATTTATCTTGGGGCCGTTGGCGTTGTCACAGTCCGTCATTGAATAGTACCGGCTGCTATGGTTCGGTTAGTCACTTCATCAATGAGAATAAAAGCACCGGTACCCCGGTTACTCTCAAAGCTATCGAATGAAATTATGCTTTGCGTTCTTAAGCTGACCTGACCAATTTCATTCATGCGCATGGTCGAGTGATTTTGAGTCGGTTCCAAAGTTTCCATATCGATCAATTGATGAATTGATTTCAGTCGTATTCTGGTCGCACTACAGGCATGTTTCATGAGGTACGAGCGATGCAAATCGAGGGGCCTCTCATCGAACCAACATAACTCGGCATTAAATTCATCACGCCGCTCCGCTGGGTCGGTCACATCATGGAACAAGGCGCCCCGAGATACATCAATATCTTGATCTAAAAATAGCGTTACTGACTCCTGAGTAAATACCGATTTCACACAATCACGCGACGCGTTCAAAATACGGGCTACTTTTACTCGATACCCTCCCGGATCAACGACAATCTCGTCACCCAAACTAACGGAACCGGAAACGACCAAACCTTGATAACCTCTTAAGTCAGCACCATCAAAACCGGAATTTTCTTGTACGTTGTCCCGATTAAGACGCATCACTCTTTGAACTGAAAATCTAAAAGGAAGTCCCGTCGAATCATGTGCGGAGGGGGCATGTTCCAAGTACTCCAATAAGGTTGGTCCCGCATACCAATCCATTTGGTCACCTCGGGCTGTAATGTTGTCACCGGCAAGTGCCGATACGGGTATTGAGTGGAGATTCGAATAGCCGATTGATTCTGCAATACCGAAACATTCCTTCGTAACGTTTTGATACACTTCTTCAGAAAACTGGACCTTGTCCATTTTGTTGATAGCAAAGACCACGTGGGAAACACCTACCCAACGCGCGAGGTACAGGTGCCTTCGTGTTTGAGATTTCACACCGCTTTCCGCATCAATCAAAATAACGACCAAATCGGCAGAGCTGGCTGCAGTAACCATATTTCTGGTGTACTGCACATGCCCTGGAGAATCACCAACGATAAATTTCCGAGCAGGCGTTGAAAAATAACGATAAGCGACGTCGATAGTGATCCCTTGCTCACGCTCAGCCAATAAACCATCCGTAATAAGAGATAAATCAACCTCTTTCATACCGCGCTTCCTAGATGAAGCTTCGACGGCACTCAGCTGATCTATTTGTAGATTTTTACTATCAAATAACATACGTCCAATAAGAGTGCTTTTTCCATCATCTACGCTTCCTGCGGTGATAAAACGGAGTAATCCTGACTCTCCCTTTCTATTAATGTCATACATTAGAAGTAGCCCTCCTTCTTTCTGAGTTCCATCGCAGCCTCGCTTGCTTGATCATCTAATCGAGTCGCACCCCTCTCTGTGATCTGGGTCTGAGCAGTCTCTAAAATAATCTCTTCAATATCGGTGGCGCTTGATTCAACAGGCGCAGTACACGTTATATCTCCGACGGTCCGAAATCGCACACTCATTCGGCTGATCTGATCTGATTTGTGCGCAGGAGTAAGAGGCGTAACGGGGACTAAAAGATTGTCTTTTACGACCACATCTCTTTGATGTGCGAAATAAATACTCGGAAGATCAATCGCTTCACGTTGAATGTATTCCCATACGTCCAATTCAGTCCAATTTGATATTGGAAATACTCGTACATTTTCACCAGCGGCAACCCTGGTGTTATACAAATTCCATATTTCAGGACGTTGATTTTTTGGATCCCATTGCCCAAACTCATCTCGAAAAGAAAAGATTCTTTCTTTTGCCCGCGCCTTCTCCTCGTCTCTCCGTGCGCCGCCAATACACACATCGAAGTTATGCTCTGAAATCGCATCGAGTAGTGTTATTGTTTGATACTTATTTCTAGGTTCCAACTCGTGTCTTAGATGCACGCGCCCCTGCTTAATGGAATCCCCTACAGATCTTACGACTAAATTTAGGTTATTTTTTTTAACAACCGAGTCGCGGAAATCGATAACTTCTGGATAGTTATGCTCGGTATCAATATGCAACAATGTAAACGGTATTTTCTGTGGGAAAAAAGCCTTAAGGCCAAGATGAAGAACCACCGCTGAGTCCTTACCACCAGAAAATAATAATGCAGGGTTCTCGCACTCAGCAGCTACTTCTCGAAGAATATAAATCGCTTCCGACTCGAGCGCGTCGAGATGGGTCCACTTTGTCCGTTTCGATTGTGACATTTCAATATCACTAAGCACTGCACTCATCATATTATGAATTTCCATTTTTATCGTTACTTAAGACTTCACGAACTAGGCGTCCATGAGCATCAACATGCAAACCACACTCGCGGTTGTTAGACTCTTCCCACCACCAACGGCCTGCTCTCTCAGACTCCCCAGATGTAATAGGTCGCGTACACGGCGCGCACCCTATGCTGGTGTAACCCTTTTGATATAAATTACTGATAGGTACATCGTATTTCGCGACATAAGCGAAGATGTCTTTAGTGGTCCAGTCCAACATCGGGTTAGCTTTATAGAGGCCATATGTCTCATCCCAAGCCAGAGCCTCTAGATGCGATCGAGTAGCGGTCGATTGTGCAGACCTCAAACCTGTTATCCAAAGTTTTTTCCCTTTGAGCCCCCGCTTAATGGGGCCAACTTTTCGTATTTGACAACACCTCTTTCTTAGATCTGTAGAACTGTAAAAACCATTCACCCCATGCTGGTTAACATACGATTCGACATCAGTCGCGTCAGGAAATAAAACTCTTATCCGTTGTTGATATTTTTGACGAGCTAAGCCAATCACCTCATGGGTTTCCTCGGGTAAGCGCCCGGTATCAAGGGTAAAAACGTCAACGCTTAATTTCGATCGCTCAATAAGGTCTAGCAACACCATGTCCTCAGCACTCAAGCTGCTTGAAAAAGCGCTAGGTTGGTATGTTTCAATGGCAGTCCTAAGCTGCGTTAGGGTGTTCTCAATTCGCGTATTGAGATCCATGTTTAAGCCCCACTCTTTACAGAGTCGTTAATGCTTCCAAGTGAACTCGTTACAGGTTGGTAAGTAACATCGAATTCATTGAAAGCGTTGAGGGCTTCATTGACATCTTGATCAGACCTCATCACAAACGCGTTAAAACCGCACCTTTCCAGGTCCCATAGTTGGTCTCTGAGAATATCGCCAATCGCAATAAGGTCCCCTTTAAAATTCAAACGATCCCTAATCAGTCTAGCTAGGGAGTAACCTCGACCATCGGTAAATTCTTTGAAATATATGGCCAACACATCAGGCACCGTCTTTAAATCAGATACATCAAAATCGACACTGATCCACGCACCAACATTGTTGGGAGAAACCACACTACCCTCAAAATTTGACACCCACTCCGCTAGAGGGAGTAAGACGAATTCCCCCTCTCGAAGATCATTCTCCTCTTGAACTACCCTCCATTCACCCTCGAGGAGCTCGCGATTCTTAATGTGCACCGTAGACCTCTTCTTTAAATGGATTTAGGCCAATACGCGAAACAACCTGCGCAAAACTCTCATCAGACGCTTCTCTATGTCGAATGTAGCAATGGACAAGCTTCTCAATGACGTCTGGAACTTCTTCTCTAGGAAATGACTTTCCAATTACCTTTCCGATTGCAGCTCCGAAGCCCTGCTGACCACCGATCGTAATCTGATACCACTCTTCTCCATTTTTATCGACGCCTAGAATGCCAATATTTCCTACGTGATGATGTCCACATGAATTCATACATCCAGAAATATTCAAAACCAATTCACCAATATCATGTAGATAATCTAGTGAGTCGAATCGATCTTGAATTGCATTCGCAACCGGAATTGAAACTGCATTTGCTAGAGAACAAAAATCACCACCTGGACAGGCAATGACATCAGTCAATAACCCGATATTCGATGTCGCTAATTCGTACTTCTGTAGTACACCAAAAACCTCATTCAATTGATCGGCTCGCACATGCGGTAATACTAGGTTCTGACTGTGGGTAACGCGAATTTCGCCAAAACTAAACTCGTCTGCCAGATTTGCAACTGCGTCCATCTGAATATCAGTTGCATCACCTGGTGCGGCTTTTGATTTTTTTAGAGAAATAACGACGGCGCAATATCCTGGCTCTCGATGCTCAAAAACATTTCTTCGATACCAATTGATGAACTCTTGCGACTTACCGACAAATATTTCACTTTCCGATAGGGGAATAAGAGGTTCGAATTTGTTATTCGAAAATCGATCTTTAATCCTCGTAATATCGTCCCCAACCAGTGTTCCAGCCTTACCCTTAAGACAGTCCCACTCCGTTTCGACTTCTTTTTTAAATGCCTCCAATCCCATCGCTTTAACGAGGATTTTAATCCGCGACTTGTACTTATTATCACGTCGGCCGTAACGATTGTAGACTCTTAAAATTGCGTCAAGATACGTTAGCAGGTCGCTCCAATGCAGAAACGACTTAATTTCTTGGCCGATAATTGGTGTCCTGCCTAATCCACCTCCTACGTAAATTGAGAAACCGATTGTGTCGTTTTCTTTTTTTATGGCGAGCACACCGATGTCATGCACTTTAATGGCGGCTCGATCATTTTTCGCCCCACTCACAGCAATCTTAAATTTTCTTGGTAAGTACCCAAACTCAGGGTGCAGCGTTGACCACTGTCGTATGATCTCACACCAAACCAAAGGATTAACAACCTCATCAGGAGCCAAACCAGCAAACTCGTCACTAGTAACATTTCTAATACAGTTTCCACTAGTCTGGATGGCATGCATCCCAACCTTGGACAATTCATCCAGCACATCAGGCACGCTTTCCAAAGTCAACCAGTTGTATTGGATATTTTGACGAGTCGTGAAATGCCCATATCCCCGATCGTAGGTTCGTGAGATGTACGCTAACGCACGAAGCTGTAAGGAAGAAAGCAACCCATATGGAATTGCAACACGAAGCATCGGTGCATGCTTCTGGATGTATAACCCATTTTTCAATCGTAAGGGTCGAAACTCGTCGTCAGATAGTGCGCCATCCAAGTATCTCTTGGTCTGATTTCTAAACTGCACGACTCTTTGCTCGACTAATTTTTTATCATTTTGATTATATGTATACATTGTTAGCCTAATTTTGAAAAATGAGACTTAAGCCAACTGAAAATAAGATGGCTCCTATGATCCATTGCAATAATGTCTCGGGCATTTTGTGTGCGACTGAGCTACCCAAAATCACACCCGGTATCGAGCCGAGCAATAAAGTAATCAACAGTTGAAAATCCACTGATCCAACCACCGCATGGCTTAATCCGGCAACTAAGGTTAGAGGTACTGCATGCATGATGTCGGTTCCAGCCAGATGATTCGCAGGTAAGTGGGGATACAACACAAGTAGCGCAGTCAATCCAATAGCACCAGCCCCAACAGAGGTTAATGTCACCAAGACACCGAGCACCCCTCCTAAAATAAAAGTTGCGATCGTTATCCGAGAGTATTGAGCCTTTCCTTCAGAGCGAAACATCGTTTTTGATAGCGTTTGCAATCTCTTCCTAAAAATCAGGGCTATCGATGTGACACACAACATCGCTCCTAACGTTCTTGTGATAAAGACCCCAACATCATGATTCATTACCGCGGGGGAGATAAAAAAGATCGAAGTAAGAATAGCTGCGGGTACACTACCCAGCCCCAAAATCAAAGCGACTTTTATATTGATCGAGCCCAGCCTACCTCGAAAAAGGGTGGCACTAGCCTTTGTAATTCCTGCATACAAAAGGTCTGTCCCCACTGCAACTGCTGGTGGTAGGCCAAAACCCATAATCAATAAGGGGGTCATAAGCGAACCGCCTCCAACGCCTGACAGGCCAATGATAAATCCCACCAGTAATCCGCTGAGAACAAAATAGAACTCCATTCACAAACCCTTCAAAAGAAAGGCTGGATTTTGATGGAGATTTGATATTATTAAAAATAATAAAATCTCATATCGATATAATTTTTAATGATATAAGTATGAGGCACCTAAAGAACCCGTTCATCAAGATTGAGTACCAATGCATGCATCGCAACAGCTTATGGGATTTAGGGACATACGCTAAAACAAGATGTATTGCTGGTTAAGGAGATACGAGACTAATTTTTTGCTCTCTTTACGACATCACTCAAAAGNGACTTAAATCTTTAGGTTATATGTTTAGATCAAAAAAATAGTAAGGGATAAGATCGACATAAAGCAAAATAACAGGTTAATAAAACTATCCAAAGGTGTTTTGATGAAAATAGAGACGTTATCCGTGCATGCAGGCTACAAGCCTGACCCAGTGACTAAGGCAGTTGTACCGCCAATCTATCAAACAGTGGCATACGCATTTGACGATGCGCAACACGGGGCAGACCTATTCGATTTGAAGGTCGAAGGCAACATTTACACCCGAATCATGAATCCTACTCAATCGATTCTTGAGGAGAGAGTAGCCGCGCTCGAGGGTGGAATTGCCGCTCTCGCAGTGGCCTCTGGCCAATCTGCAATAACCTATGCCATACAAACTATCGCAGAGGCTGGAGACAACATTGTTTCCTCCAGCGCACTTTACGGCGGTACATACAATTTATTCGCGCATACGTTTCCACAATTTGGTATCGAAACGCGCTTTGCAGATTATCGCGATGCGTCTAGCTTTGAATCACTCATTGACGATAATACCAAAGCTGTGTTCGTTGAGTCTCTTGGGAACCCGCAAGGCAATATNACGGACATCGAAGCCATTGCTGCTATTGCACACAAGCATGGCGTGCCATTAATTGTAGATAATACCGTTCCNAGCCCGTACTTATGCCGACCGATTGAACATGGCGCAGACATCGTTATACAGTCGCTCACAAAGTATTTAGGTGGTCACGGTAATAGCCTAGGTGGAGCGATCATAGACTCCGGGAAATTCCCATGGGCAGAGCACAAAAAACGATTCAAGCGATTGAATGAACCAGACGTAAGCTATCACGGCGTTGTGTATACAGAGGCTCTGGGAGAGGCGGCATATATTGGTCGAGCACGCGTTGTACCACTTAGAAATACTGGAGCTGCTATTTCCCCATTCAATGCTTTCTTGATTCTCCAAGGTATCGAGACGCTAGCGCTTCGTATGGATCGCATTTGCGAAAACACGCTCGCCGTTGCAAAACACTTACAGCAAAATGATAAAGTCGAGTGGGTGAATTACGCAGGATTAACTGACCATCCTGACCATGCTTTAGTGCAAAAATACATGGGCGGGAAGGCATCCGGACTCCTAACCTTCGGACTTAAAGGCGGGCGCGAAGCTGGTGCGAAGTTCCTTGATGCACTGAACTTGTTTACACGCCTTGTGAATATCGGTGACGTGCGCTCTTTAGCGACCCATCCAGCGTCTACGACTCACCGCCAGTTAACTGCCGAAGAACTCGTGAAGTCTGGCGTGACTGAGGAAACAGTGCGTTTGTGCGTCGGAATAGAGCACATTGATGACTTAAAAGAAGACTTAAATCAAGCACTCAGCGCTGCGTAGCGTAATCGACGACTACCTAGCAGGAGCAAATTGATTCATTTGGATTGATTACCAAAGGTTATGTAGGGAGAAACCCCTCCCTACATTTTTTATCTGCCCCGAGAATCGGTAACGCTAGATCACCCTCTTCAATGCTTTAAAGAAAAGCTCGGATTGTAAACGTTCGCCCAATGTCTGATCGCTAACGCTTTGAGCCATTCTTTCCTCAACACCAATTAGGTTCTGACCTGTCGATCGAGCTAAAACTTCCAGCTCACATGCTCTCTCAAGATAATATAAGTCGTCATACGCATAATCCATGCGATCTGCGCAAACGACGACACCGTGGTTTCCTAAAAACACGATGTCAGCCCCGTTCATAGACCGAGCAATACGTTCCCCTTCAGAAACGTCAAGCGCCAGGCCATTGTAATGTTCATCAGCTGAAACTCGTCCATGGAACCGCATCGCGGTTTGCGACAAAGTAGTGTTTAAAGTCCGCTCCTGCGTTAAGGACAGAGCTGTCGCATGAGGCATATGCGTATGAAGTACGCACGTCTTTTTACAGATCCGGTGAATTGCGGAGTGAATAAACATAGCCGTCGANTCAACTGGGTGGCTACCAGCCAACACATCACCCTGAGTGTTAATCAAAACGATATCGTCCGGAGCAATTTCTTGCCAAAGAAGACCTCTAGGATTAAGTAAAAACCTATCTGACTGATCCGGAAGCTCCAAACTAAAATGATTGCATACGCCTTCGGCCAGCCCATGATGGGCAGCAGCTCGCAAGGCTAGAGCTAGATCCTCTCTTAACTGAGTGATTTCAGGTGAATGATATGCCTCATTGTGATCCTGCATGTCCATTGAACTCCTCCCCAACTTGATTTCATTGAATTTTGCACGCTACAGTAGACAATAACACGTCGATCAGCCCATATTAAGTCTAACAATGAACGGAACACCAAGATTACACTCAACCNAATATGCTGGTCTTGCAATCAAAAGCCAGACGTACCGTAATTAGAAAAGAACGATAATCAATTTAAGAACGATGAATCATCATGAGTAGAAAGAAAACAACCGAGCATAGCCCCTCACAAGCTGTCACGAAGGCTAGTCAAGAGACGGACTTAGACCTTGTCATCTCCAGAAGAGCGTTTCTTAAAGATACAGCAATTTTTGGGACATCTGCTTTTGTTATTGCCACGAAATCTTTCGGACAAACAGACTTAGATAGCGGTCGATCAGATTTGCCATTTATTCCAGTGGCAACAAACACCGAGGACACAGTTACCTTACCAGAGGGTTATAGCTACGGCGTTCTTACCCGCTGGGGTGACCCAATCTACCCCAATGCACCAGAGTTCGATTCAGAGTCTTTGGGGTCAGCATTCAGCCAGAAACTATCGGTGGGTGATAACAACGATGGGATGGATACATTTTCCGTTAATGATCGAGTAATTCTTGTGTTCAATAATGAATTTACAAACCGAGAAATTATTTTCGCTAACAGAACAACCCGCCTACCCGAAACAGATGATGACGTAAACAAAGGAAAGTTTGCTCATGGTTTAACTATTGTTGAAATAAGAGAAACTAATGACGGTTGGGAAATCGTAAAGGACAGTGAATTTAATCGACGAATTACGCCAGACACGGAATTCTCTGTTGTCGGGCCGGCTAATGGTAGCGACCTAATCAAAACAAACCAGGATCCACTGGGACAAGAAATTTTAGGAACATTTAATAACTGTGGAAATGGAAAAACGCCATGGGGCACATATTTGGCATGTGAAGAAAATATTAATGGATATTTTTCGTCAAGCTTAGGTGAAAAATTTAATCAGAATGTTTATGAAAAACGCTATGGGATCGCAAATAAAGGGGAAGACTGGGGATACAAGTGGGCTCAGACCGATCCCCGATTTGACGTCTCTAATGAGCCGAATGAACCGAACAGGCATGGTTGGATCGTCGAAATCGATCCAACAGGAAAGAAGAAACCGAAAAAACTAACAGCCTTGGGTCGATTTAAGCATGAGAATGCAGAATTAGTTATCGCCCCCTCAGGGCATGTTGTTGTCTATATGGGGGACGATGAACGAGGTGAGTTTTTATATAAATTTGTTAGCAAAAATAAGTATGAGGCTGGCGGTACCAATACTGATCTGCTGCATGAAGGCGAACTCTATGCAGCTAAATTCCATGACGATGGTTCGGGAGAGTGGATTTCACTGAAGAACGCTAATTTTTCTCGGGACGAAATGGTTGTTTATGCAAGAATCGCGGCGTCTAAAATCGGAGCAACGACAATGGATCGGCCTGAGTGGGTCGCAGTGAATCCGAACAAACCAGAGGCCTATGTGTCGCTGACCAATAATAAATATCGCGGTGAAAAAAAATCACAACCACTCAACATGGCCAATCCTCGCAAAAAAAATCGATACGGACATATTCTGAGATGGACCCCAGAAAACAAAGACCACGCAGCACGAACCTTTAGTTGGGATATCTTCGTACTTGCGGGCAATCCAAGTAAATTTACAGACTTAAACGGTGGCTCTTGGAATATGAATACGGACAACATGTTTAATGGGCCAGATGGACTCAAATTTGACTCAAAAGGTAATCTTTGGATTCAAACTGATGGTGATTACTCGAACGAGAATGACTTCTCCGGAATGGGTAATAACCAAATGCTCATGGGAGACCCAAGAACTGCGAAAATTTATCGTTTCATGGTCGGCCCAAAAGAGTGTGAAATTACGGGCCTCACTTGGAGCCCAGATAAAAAAACAATGTTTGTGGGAATACAACATCCAGGCCAGAAAGGTGGCAGCAATTGGCCAGATGGCGGAAGTAACATTCCTCGATCGGCGATTATCGCTATCAAGCGAAACGATGGTTCAGCTATAGGCTAGCGCATTGCTATCAACGTGTTTTGAAGATAAGTGGGTACAAATTAAAGTCATCTATTAAAGAATTTAACGACTGTTGATTACCGCTTAAAACGGAATAGAAATAGGAATGATTATCGTTATAACACGTCTCAAAACGACGTGGCATAATCCGCACCAGCAATAAAGAGAACACCATAAATAACTAGTTTCTATTCACGACATTAAGGGTGAACTTTTTTAGGCGAACGAAGCATCTACTAAACTTTTAAATCGAGGATTATCTTATGAAAGGTAACGCAGAAGTTATTAATGTATTGAATCAATTACTCGCTGGCGAATTGATGGCGACGGACCAATACTTACTTCATGGCGAAATGTACGCTGACATGGGACTGCAGAAACTTGCGGAACACGCATTGCACGAATCGGAACATGAACGCCAACATGCACGAGATATCGTGCAACGCATACTCTTTCTTGAGGGAAGCCCTGATATGGCTACCCGTCACGAGCTGACCACGGGATCAAATGTCAAAGAAATGTTGACTAGCGACTTAGCTATTGAATACCGGGTCGTGGGAGACTTAAAAGCAGCGGTCGTCCTTTGCGAGAAACAACAAGACTTCGTCACGCGTGACTTGCTTGTTCAGCAGATTGAAGATACGGAAATGGACCACGCTTACTTTTTAGAAAAGCAATTGAAGCTCATCGGGCTGGTCGGTCTCGAGAACTATATCCAAAGTCAAATTACCGGAAGCGAAGGAGAAGCTGCATGAAAGGCTCGAATTCGATCTTACAGCACCTAAACGCCATTCTTAAAAATGAGCTAACTGCAATCAACCAGTATTTTCTTCATGCAAGGATGTTTAAAAATTGGGGTCTTGAGCGATTAAATGAGTCCGAATACAAGAATTCGATACGTGTCATGAAGGAAGCGGACAAACTCATCGAAAGAATCCTATTTCTAGAAGGACTACCAAATTTGCAAGCACTGGGATCACTTTCTATCGGGGAGAATGTAGAGGAATGCCTCAAAGCTGACTTACAATTTGAGTCAACAGTGCAACGTGCGGGGCTGGTTGCCGGAATCAGCGAAGCTGAAACGCAGCAAGATTTTGTAACAAGAGACTTGCTTGAGTCGCTGTTGTCAAAGTCCGAGTCTTCCATTGATGACTATGAGACCCAATTATCATTAATTAAAGATATGGGCATTGCAAACTACATACAAGCGCAGATCGAAGAGGACTAAAGGGGTATCGGTCGGGCTAGTTTTGTGGCTCTACCCAAGTCTCATCGTTAAACAAGAAGTCTTGGTATTTTTTGTTGCTTTGCTACTACACACGAGAATTTAGGTAAAGAAAAATTCCGGCAATTAAAAATAAAAGAATTGGGCCAAATAGCTGCACCTAAAAACACATAATATTGTATTATTTTCTCAAAATAGATCTTAAATTTTTATAAAAATTTAAAGTGACATGATTCCCTAGGAATCTTAGCGTCGTTAACTACTAAGGATTGAGATGTATACCGAATTTAAAGAAGAAGATTCCGTCTACAAGCCAACGCAGACCGATTTAACCTTTCCGCAAGCAAAGCGTTTTTCGAACTTCGATGACTTACGTAATGAGCTCAAAAGAAAATTAGTCGTCGCTTGCAGAGCATTCTCATATTTCAAATTTGACTATGGCTTCGCTGGTCACTTAACTGTGCGAGATCCAGAATTTAAAGACTTATACTGGACAAATCCGATGGCGGTTCACTTCAAGCACGTCAAGGTCTCTAACCTTATTCTTGTAGATCATGATGGGAAAGTTGTAGAGGGAGATTACTCAGTCAATCGAGCAGGTTTTGTCCTGCATGCAGCCGTTCACAAGGAACACCCGGAAATTGTCGCAATGTGTCACGCTCACACGCTTTATGGTGCAGCATTTGCATCTTTTGGCAAGAAGCTTGACCCTATCTCTCAAGATGCCTGCGCATTTTATGAAGACCATAATGTTATCACCGAAGAGGCAGGAGCTGTTGCAGTCAGTGAAGACGCTGGAATGAACGTTGCGAAATCCTTTAAAGACGTAAAAGCAGTGATCCACCAAAATCACGGCCTTCTTACGATGAGTAAACACAGTATCGACTCTGCAGCATTTTGGTTTAGCGCGCTTGAGCGCTGCTGCCAGCAAGAATTACTGGTAATGTCAACCGGTCAGACTCCGAATCTCGTGCCTCATGACAGAGCTGTATACAGCAGAGAGAACGTAGGCAGCGACTACATCGGATGGCTTCATTTTCAGCCGATACATGACCATTTAGTGGCGACCGAGAAAGACATGTTTGACTAAGGTGCTCAATTGGCTGATGAATGCCGGGGCCCGTGTCGGGCCTTATTGTTGTGCGATTTTTGCGCTAATGCCATGTCACAGCTTTGCTGATTGGCAGCAACTTGACCAAACAGAAAACATGGTGTTGTACCTCGATATGGACGATATCACCAAGATTACTGAAAACAAAAGAGGAGTAAAAAATCTCGTAGACTTTTTTGTTCCTCAGGTCGCTGAGCCCAACGGAAAATTAATCACTTTTCAGTCGTTCATACGTGAAATCGAAGTGGACTGTGAGACGTATAAACAAAAAACGTTGAGAATCATTTTTTTCGAAAGGACTCATGCATCAGGCCAAGAGGTCTATCGATCAGAGATAAACTCAGAATGGCGAGACAACCCACCCACCACCGGTAGCGGACTCCTCGTTGACTTAGCTTGCATGCCGCGAAGCATCTAAAAATCCAAATCTGTTCGAACTATGCCCCTACTTATAAATCGAGTGTAACCGACACACGCGCTCGAGAAACACAAAGCATAATTCGGTCTTGCCTTGCGTCAGGGCTAAGAATTGAATCTCGATGAATAACCTCTCCAGAGGTGTACCCACACTCGCAAGTGCCACAAATACCTTGCCTACACGAGGAAGGTATCACATACCCGGCCACTCTTAATACATCAAGTATTGATTGACTCTCTGAAACACGCAATGTCTCTCCCGTACTCGATACGGTTACGTCGAAAGGCTCTGCTTTATGTTTCTGGTCTTCAGAGGCGTTAAATGCTTCAAAGTGCAACTGATCTGGATTCCAATCAGATGTCAGATGTTTAACCTCTGACATCAAACGCTCAGGTCCACAACAATAGATATGNAGATCTGATGACAGATTCTCGATCAAACTCGCCACATTAAGTCGTTGACTGTCTGGCTCGTTTGAAAAGTAAGTACTCAAAGAATCTCCACAAAACTGAGACAACTCTCCCTCGATACTTGGACGAGAAGTTTTAGAACAAAAATAAAATGACTCAAGCATCTTACTTTGAGATAACGCCCTCCCCATTGAAATCAATGGGGTAACACCAATCCCTCCGGCAATTAATACACCTCTACCGGTCGCAAGTTTGAAATTATTGCGTGGCATTGAGACCCGCACATGGGTGCCTTCTGTGAAGTGTTCATGAATAAAGTCTGACCCACCTCGGCCATCCCTCTCTCGTTTGACGATAATGGCGTACCGCGAGAGATCACTTGGATCACTAGTGAGAGAATATTGTCGGATCTTACCGTTGCCCAGTCGAACGTCCACATGCGCGCCGGGAGTCCATATTGGTAATTGTGGCCTTATGGGGTGCCGGAATGCTATTCGGACTAAATCATCATCTAGCTCTTCTCGAGTCTCGACGAGCAGCTTCATTATGATTCGCACACTCATTAATGGACCACCTAGCGGTGAGGTTTATCTGTAGCTTCATTTAAAGGAATGATGGAGTCTCCTGGCCGGATGATGCCCCCTTTTTCGATCCAACAATTAAGCCCAGACCGATTATAGAGTGGCAAAAATACTGGTCGCTGGAGTAAATTTTCTAAATATCGACACGGAAAATTGAGTCGTCCTCCCGATAAAATCACTTCTCCAATCTGAAACCTGTACCCTACCAGATGGTTCAAAGGAACACCCTCTACGGTCAAATTTCTTCGATGCTCTCCCGGATCAACACTAATTGACTCACCTTGCATTGGCGGATCATCACGAGATAAAGCGTCTAACGCTTCTCGCTCAATTAAAGTGATCTCTCTACAGTCCGGCTTAGGCGAGTAAGTTCCTCGACCCAGGTAGTAGCGATCTCCAACGATACCCTTTCCCGCTACAAGTTGAGCCTCGGATAGCTCCTCCATCTCGAAGCTAGCTTCCGGAGCAATATGGATATGCAATAACTTACCTGTCCAACTCATAACCACTCCGATTACGTAAAGCTTAATCATACCGGAGTTAAATCGTTGACAAAGTCGCTGTTCATTATTCGCCCAAGAAGGAAGCCTATAAATCAGTTTAGACACACAACGTTTTTTTAAAGTAAAATTTTTCATGGGCCAGCGCTAAAACGCATCCAAGTTAATTACAAAAGGATTTAATTATGTTTAAAAAAGGTATTCTTACTACTTTTGCTCTTTTGTTTGGTTTGATCGCTACAATTGGTCAGACCGCTGAATTCGGGACGGAAGCAGAAGCAAAATCCATGATTGAAAGAGCTGTCAATTTAGTCAAAGAGGACAAAATTCGTGCTCTAGATGCGTTCACAGATCTAGAAGGAGGATTCGGATATAAAGATTTATATGTATTCTGCTTCAATAATAAAGGCATTATTTTGGCTCACCCAACAAACTTAGGTATGGATGCATCCGAATTGACCGATGAGGATGGGGTGAATATCTGGTCCTTAGTATCCAGCGTCAAGAAGGGAGAAATTAAGAAAATTACCTACAAACTTGTAAGACCTACAACCGAGAGTCAAGAGACTTACACGAAAACATCTTTTGTGACAAAAGTAAGAAACATTTACTGTGGCGTCGGGTTCTACGCGGAGTAACGCAAAAGGCAAAAACCAAATAAACCAAAAAGGCGCTGACTATTCAGCGCCTTTTTGGTTAGCTACTCCCGAAAAAATAGCTTCTTATTAAAGAATCAATAACACACTAAAAAGCTCAACGGGCAGCCCCATATATTTCTCCTTGCTCCCAGCTTGCAACGTACTCGGCAATCGAAACTGTCCCCAAAGACACCATTGAATCTTCGGCAAAATATTCGAAAAGAATTCCGTCTGGTGCCCACATAGACAGCAGCACGATGCCACCAGTGTCACCGCCATGCTCAAGGTGGGGTCGCGCATCTGTTGACGCTAAGGCGTAATCTCCCTTTCGGCGGGAAATCCGCTTAACGGAACCATCATCCTGCAGTTCTTCAAGGTGCTGCTCCCCCTCAAGGACCATCGTCATAGTTGATGCGACATGTCGATGTCGACGGCAGTGCCCTCGACCTTCTGCATATCGCAGCAACATATCTAGTCGTCCTGCGCTATGGTCGAATCCCATTAAACTATATTCAAAATCGATTTTATAGCTGGAACATGTAGGATCAGTAATTCTGCGCCACTCCACTTCATTAGGCTTAAAACTAGTCTGCTTCATAAGTCACTCAAAGAGTCTGCTTAAAAACATAATTCTACAGAGTTCTCTTAAGAGTAAAAAAAAGCGCCCGAAGGCGCCCCGTCTCGAAAAGAGAACAGAAATCACAAAGTTAGGTCTGGATGGTTACTTGATTTCGTAAGTTAGGCTCTGGTTACACATAGACTCGCCCCCAGCAGCACCACTACAAACCCAGGGCCCTTGCCCAGTAATGCCCGCATACTTGCCCGTTCCACCAGTAATGTAGTTTGTCCCCTTGTTAGTGGCTGCATTGCCCTCAAACGAGGTATACAAGTTATCGCCATCAGCATCGCTCCACGAACACTTACCAACTACGTCACCTTTAATATCAAAGGCACCATAACACCCTGCAACCCCCTCGTGTAAGGCTGGAGATCCATCCGAAGAGAATGTATAGCCTTTACAACTGACGCCACCAACCGCGGTGTCGTTTGAACCCGGCGTGGTTGGGTATTCACATGTCCAACCTGTATGAAAATTAATAACACCTGACTTAGCTAAAGTACCGTGACCATCTGCAAAAGCGCTACCTGATACAAACATCAAGGAAGCAATTGCTATGAGTAAAACTCGCATGGGTGAATCCTCCGTATTTTTAGTTGAAGTTATCTTGAGCAACTAACTCGTCTGGTCCCAGCATCGCGCTATTCATACATTGCACGATTGTCCTTCTCGGCAGCACGATCTAGGACCTGCACAAATTAGTGACAAGTTCATAGTCCACTGAATAACCAAAAAACACAAGATGTTTCTTATGAACTATCAGAAATATTTTGAGTCGCATANNTGACTTAGAGTATTTTTACTAAAAAGTAACCCTGTTAAACTACAAAGTTAGTGACAATTCAAAAAAATATTGCTGCAGACGCAAGTGTGAGAAAAGTCCTATGAACACTGCAAGGGGCTTGTTGCGATACCTTATTATTTTGTTACGCACAAATTTACTTTCCAAACAAACAATCAAACGAAGGAACAGAATGATACTTTTAATCGGTGGCGTGCTCGGATTTATATCGGTCGCTTTTGGCGCCTACGCAGAGCATGGCCTCAGAGAAGTAGTATCCGAGGAGCACTTTCGATTTTTGATGACCGCAGTTCGATACAATCAAGTTCACGCGGTAGTCGTTACGGCCATCGGTCTTGGTATTGCAAGTGGCATTGAACCGCTACAATCATCGCTCCTTCACTGGAGTGGAAAACTATTCATCTTGGGAACCGCGCTGTTTAGTTTCAGCATTTATCTATCCGTAGTGCTCGCTCTACCCCAACTCGTGAACATTACACCCATTGGAGGCACGATCATCATGCTTGCGTGGATCTTGCTTGCTATGTCAGGCTACAAAGCCGTGAGTCGGAATAATGCCAACTAAATGGAAGGCAAGCGCGATGGGTTTAGTATTAGTGGTAATAGTCGGAGCTCTATTAAGCGGCCCGCTCATGAGTAACGTAGAGCATCCTCAATATGTGGTTACCGAAAAGTACAAATCTATTGAGCTACGCGAGTACGCCCCCCGCATAATCGCTCAAGTTTCCATGTCAGGAACAAGAGAAGAGGCCATTTCAGCTGGATTTCAGCAGCTTGCCGACTACATATTTGGCAATAATATTACGAGTGAAGTCATGTCAGCAGAGCAGAGAGCCGGTGAGGATCAAATATCCACAAGCAAAAAAATTGCTATGACAGCACCCGTCGAGCAAAATCAAGTCAATGGCACCTGGGCAATTAACTTTACGATGCCATCGGAATACACACTAAAAACACTTCCAAAACCAAATAATACGGCGGTCATACTTTCCGCCTTACCATCACAAACTTTTATTACAATTCAATTTTCCGGTAGAAGTTCAATAGAAAACATCAGTACCCATGAAAGTAAACTCAAAGCGTTCGTTATAAAAAACAATATTAAAATTCAAGATGATCCCATTTATGCCTTCTACAACCCACCTTGGACACTACCCATCTTGAGACGAAATGAGGTAATGTTCAAGGTAGATAAAAATTGAGTAACCATTCGTGGTCGAATAGCTTATTGGAAATGTTCATGCAGACAATCAAAACACTACTCCTCGGGACCTTATTAAGTTTTACTGCAAGCCTCAATGCTGCAGAGCCTCCGACACTTAATGAAAGCGACGTAGCTGAATGGAAAACACTAAAAACTCTGATGTTCGGAGACCAGATTATTCGGACTGGCAATGAGTCAGCAGTTGCCCTAACCATCAATCCTGACATCGATGACGCATCCACAGTTCCAATTCATATCGATGGACTTGTCAGTCAAAATAGTCAGTCTTATATTAAAAAGTTACACCTCATCGTCGACCAAAATCCCATACCGACCGCTGCCATCTTTGAACTCTCACCCACTAACGGAAATCTGCACTTAGCAACAAGACTCAGGATTGAAAAGTTTACATTTGTAAGAGCCGTGGCCGAAACTAGTGACGGACAGCTCCATATGGATTCCAAGTGGGTGGCCGTTAAAGGAGGTTGCTCAGCACCCAGTGGGAAAAATGCGGGCTCCGATCCGTTACTCGGAAAAATGAAGGTGACCTTTAATAAATATAGAAACTCTTACAGGAATGAACGTGGCGGCAAAGTGTTTCGTGTTCCACTAGAACAACCTAATGTCGTAAAGGTACAGGTTCGACATCCTAACGAATCCGCCTTAGCCGCTGACTTGGATACGACGGTCCCTCCTAATTTCATCCAAGAGCTAACAGTGGGCTTTGCAAATGAAGAGGTACTCTCGGCTCAAGTCAATTTCTCAATTTCAGATAATCCGGCGTTTACATTTAGCTTCTCCCCGAATAGCGAGGGCGATTTGTCTTTGACCGTTACGGATACCCACGAAAACATATTTTCTCAAAATATTAGTATCGTCAAAGCGGCTAAAAGAACACAAAATAAGTAACGTATACATTTCAATCGAGATCATCCATTAAGGAGTCACATGGAACCGTTTTTTGAGTTTCGGATTTATCAAGTTAATCCAGGAAAAATAGACGAGTGGGTAAAATTTATGGAAGATACAATCATTCCGTTTCAGGTTAGCAAAGGCATGATTATCAACGGTAGCTTTGTAATGGACAGTACAGATGAATTTTCCATTTCTGATGGAGAACGGTTAATGACGACGACACCCAAGGGGAGTACCTATGTCTGGATCAGGAAGTTTGAGGATATGAAACAGAAAAGAGAACTCTATCAAGCAGTATATGAGAGCCATGAGTGGGTGAATAACATAGCACCAAAAGTGGCTGAACTTATCGATAGAAATTCGATAGTCGTCCACAATTTATCTGCCACATCAAAATCCTTGATGGCTTGAAAAATTCTNTAGGAATCAATAAGTTGNTGANAAAACATCGGGGTTTCACAATAGTCGTTATATTCTTATGCTTCGGGCTTGTGGCTCATGCTGAACCGAAGAGTAATGAGCAATGGATCGANTACTTTTTAGATCAAATCTCAGGTATACGGGTCGAAATCTCAAGGCTCGAAACAGATGGCGTTGTTGAAGAGTTGCGTCGTGACCAAGCCCTTGAAGAAAAAATTGACCATCTAACAAGATCAGTTGAAAAACTGACCGAGCTTGTAGACGAACAAAGAGTCTTAATTGAAGAACTCCGATCATCGACAAGCAACTGAATAAATTAAGAAATCAGTCTAACTCAACCAACCTTATCCTGAGCGACACTAATTGTCGTCATCCAACTATTGACACCGATTCACCAAAGGTGTCTACTGAAACTAAGTCTTGAAACAGACTTACTGTAAATACAAAGCTTAATATTATTGTCCACCAAGTGGCTAACCGTTTCGTTCGGTAATGATAGTAAAGTGCTTTATCTACGGGCCCTGATCTACCGTTATCGGTGAAACTCTTCACCTCAGGAGGCCGTTTAATGAATTTAAGTATTTCAGCCCATCACGTTAACGTTACTGAAGCTATTGAATCATATCTTCGCAACAAGATGAATCGCATAGCTCGGCATTTTGAACACTCAATTGACATCAGTATCATCTTATCAGTATCAAAACACGAACATAAAGCAGAGGCAAAGCTGCACTTCTATGGAAGGGATCTGTTCTGTGAATCCGTTGAATTAAATTTATATAAAGCTATCGATGATTTAGTCATCAAAGCAGACCGGAAAATACTCAAACTAAAAAACCAAGTTAAACGATACTCGACTGAATCAATAAGGAGACTCCAAGTAACTACAGAGCCCGCGTAGCGGGTCCTATCAACCCCATCGATTCAGTAGAAGTGCTTTATATCGTAAGGTGTAAAGCACTTCTAGAATTTTATAAAAACACCCCAGCTCAGCATAGCGATGTTATCGTCATCGAAATCGTAGACTTCGTACTCTAATCGTGTGGAAAAGACATCGCTTACAGGGACATCAAACCCTATACCCCTCAGAAAATCTGTACCATCAACCGAAGTCGCAAACACGTCAGCGCTTCCTGCACCGACTGTTCGAGATGTATCCCATGAATGCATACCAACCTTTAGAAATGGCTTGACCGCCTCAAACGGCATCATAAGTATTGCACTGAATCCGAATGACGTGGAGTCTACAGTAGTACTGGATATAGCTCCCGTATTATTCGTGACAACAGAGGTTCCGCGGGTTACCGACGATCCGTTTGGCATTAAGACTGAAGCCTCACCAAAATCCGCGTAGTGAGCTTCTACTGAAACCAGAGAATTAAAATGGTATCCGCCAAAAGCCTTAAATCCAGAACCTTGGTCGTCTAAGGTCGCCCCACCCGCTAAAACTACATCCGCCCCATAGTCGATCTCGGAATGAGAGGTGGCCAGTCCAAAATACAGTCCCTGCGCTTGCACCGCATGAGATACCAATAAAAAACTCAATCCTAATGCATACTTTTTAGCCCAATGCATAGGTCGCATAAGCGCTCCTCGAAAAGTTAAAATCATGAATCATGGAGTACCTTACATATGATTCTTTAATTGGTACTAGTGTACCCTTATAAACTGCATATTAATTAATATAGTAAGTCTCATATTATCGACACATAACAGGAAAGTAAGCTATGCATTTAAAAGTATATTTGTCTGGAGAAATACATACAGACTGGCGAGAGGAGATAACACAAAGTTGTACCGACAAAGAAATCACCTTCATGAGCCCTATTACGATTCATGAGTCGAGCGACGACTGCGGTGTTGCCATTCTTGGAGATGAGCCAAACAAATTTTGGCATGATCACAAGGGCGCGAAGATTAATGCCATCCGCACACGCAAAGGAATCGAAGATGCTGACATCGTTGTCGTATGCTTTGGCGAAAAATACAAACAATGGAACGCGGCATTCGACGCAGGTTATGCGGCTGCTCTTGGGAAATCTCTAATTATTCTGCATCAAGCGGCGCATCAACACCCACTCAAAGAGATAGATGCAGCAGCGTTAGCAGTTGCCGAGACGCCTCAACAAATTGTGCAGATATTGAATTATGTGCTTGACGGCACCTTGCCCTAAGCTCAAGTCAAACAACTATTAGGAGAAAAAATGAAGACGCGCCAACTCGGGATACAAGGCCCACACGTTTCTGCCATTGGTGTCGGAGCGTTATCATTCTCTAATTTTTATGGTCCAGCGGAGGATGAGGGGTCACACAAAGTGCTGCGGGCAGCGTTGGAGCTAGGTATAAATCACATCGATACATCCAATGTCTATGGCAATGGCCGATCAGAAACGGTTATTGGCTCTTTTCTGTCTATGCAGGGAAAGTTAAAAGAAGACTTATTTACGATCGCATCGAAAGTGGGCATTTGTAGGAACGCAGAGACCGGTCAACGCTACTTTGATAACAGCGAGAGTCATATCCGTGATCAATTAGATAAAACACTTAAACGGCTTGGGGTCAATTCACTAGACTTATACTATATCCACCGCCGAGATGAATCGATACCGATAGAAGAGGTCGCGGGAACAATGATGAAACTCGTTGAGGAAGGTAAAATAAAATCCTATGGATTTTCAGAAATCGCGCCCTCATCTTTAAAGCTCGCCCAGTCAGTAGGATACGTGGCGGCCGTTCAATCGGAATATTCACTTTCAACACGCAATCCAGAAATGGGGCTTACCCAATTGACGAAAGCCTCGGGAACCGCTCTAGTCGCCTTTTCACCCGTGGGAAGATCGTTATTAACAGACTATCCGCACACAGCAGAACGTATATCACACATGGATTTTCTAAAAGAAAACCCTCGATTCATTGAGCCCAATTTAAGTCGAAATGTGCAAATAGCGGCTAGTTTTCGAAAACTAGCCGGTGAATTGAATATCAGCGCATCCGGATTAGCTATTGCCTGGTTGTTACACCAGGGAGACAACATCATCCCGATACCAGGAACGCGAACTGTCAAACACCTCGAAGAATTAGCAGAAGGCACGCGACGTAATCTAACGCAAGAAGAACTCGCACTCATTGATACCACCCTTCCTATTGGATGGGCTCATGGTAATCGTTACTCAATCAGCCAGTCAAAAGCCGTCGAACAATACTGTTAACATTTATTGAGAGTAATTTATGTCACCTACAGGTCATCCAGGCGCCATTGTCTCCGCAAAATGGCTAAAGGAACATTTAAGTGATAGTAAAGTGTTTATCGCAGACGCTACGGTCCACCTTCCAGACACCGGTCGGGACGCCCAAGCAGAATATCTAGTTGAACACATTCCTAACGCTATTTTTTTTGATCTCGGTGAAATTGCTGACCCCAAGAATCCATTGCCTAGGAAGGTTCCTAACGAAGCGTTATTTAGCGAAAAAGTAGGTGCGCTAGGAATCAATAATCAAACCCATGTGGTTGTCTATGACACGCCAGGGTTATACAGCGCAGCTCGCGTATGGTGGCTCTTTAAGCTCTATGGCTACGATAACGTATCTATCCTAAACGGAGGACTGAAACGTTGGAAACAATGCGAATATCCCGTAACAAACCAAATAGTGCAGCGCGATCCAAGTGACTTTAAGATCATAAAAAAACGGGACTTACTCGCTCTTCAATCTGAAGTATTGGACGTATCTCAATCGGACGGTGAGATTCTGGATGCACGCACACCCGGTCGATACTCTGGTACTGAAGAAGACCGCTACCCCGGAACAAGATCGGGACATATACCCGGCAGCCACAACCTCTATTGGGCTAACTTACTCGATCAAGAAACACGTGAATTTTTACCCAAAGAGCAATTAGGAAAACAATTTGAAATGTCAGGTGTAGACGTTAGTAAGCCTATGATACTTAGCTGTGGATCAGGACTAACGGCTTGCATCCTGGCGCTAGCACTCGACCAATTGGGACATTTAAACTGGAAGGTCTATGATGGGTCATGGGATGAATGGGGCCGTGATCACACATTACCCATAGACTCTGCCACTTAATTTCATAAACTTACTCTATACACAACATTAATCTGGACGATAAAGAAATGTCTTTCTCCAACGAAACAACCCTAGGATTTATTGGCCTCGGCTCGATGGGTCTTCCAATGGCTGAGAACGTCATCAAAAGCGAACTTAAGACTTATATTTTCGATATTGATACATCTCGATTTAATACACTCGGGCATGAACATGTTCATAAGTGCTCGTCTCCAAGAACAGTTGGCGACAAGGCGGATATCATTTTCACCTGCCTGCCATCATTAGAGACCGCACGCTCAGTGGTCCTAGATACCAAAACGGGAATCTTAGGCAGCTCAAAAGTGCAAAGCGTTGTTAGTCTCGGTACCACTGGAAGTGCGTATGCAACAGAGATCTCAGATCAACTCCAAAACAATAATATTTCCTTTTTAGATTCACCTATTTCTGGTGGGCCTGCAGGCGCTAAGGCTGCAACGCTCGCGATGATATGCTCGGGAGATAAACAAACTTATGAATTTCTATGCGATCGAGTTTTCCCAAAAATGAGTGTTAAACAATTTTATGTGGGCGACAAACCTGGCATGGCTCAAACGATGAAATTGGTGAACAACATCAATCTTTTTATGCAACTAGCCGGGACATTAGAATCTTTAACGCTTGGTGAAAAAGCCGGTCTCGACCCAGCACAAATGATCGACATCATTAATGCGTCCACTGGATCAAGTCGATCAAGTCAGGTGTTCATTCCTGATAATATCTTAAGTGGAGCATTTAACTTTGGCGCCAGTAATACGATCTTAAAAAAAGACTTCGACCTATGGGCCGAGGAAATTGATGTATACGAAACGTGCGCCGAAGTTGGTAAGGCGGCTCAATCTGTATTCTTAGAGGCCGTTGAGGAGCACGGGGCTGATGCTGACCTAACTATGATCTATAACACCTTACGACGACTCGCTTCACTTAAATAAAGTGTTGAGTATCATCTCTCTGGAGAGCTTGGAGATATGCCTTCGCTCTGAACCTCGGCTGTCTATTGGCGTCAAAAAACTTACCTCTACAGATATAATCGGCTCGGTTATTATTCGATCTAATGAAGACATCAAAGTCATGCTTCCAATATATGCGGGAGCAGTCGTTGGTTTACGCGTTTCATCAAGATAACGGAGAGCAACCGGCAATACTTTTGAACCATTCTTGACTGCCGGCTGAAAAATTGAGGAATGGAATGCACCTAATCGATCACCAAGTGTTGTAGTGCCCTCTGGAAAGACACACACAGGTTGTCGATTTATTAACGACTCCTCGATATTCTGATTGACTTTTTTGATTGAGCGACGACTCGCCCTAAAGATAAATATCGTCCCAACAAAACGCGCTAAGGCTCCAATTAATGGCCATTGGCGCACCTCTGACTTCGATAAAAAACAGACTGGTAGACAAGCAGATATCACGGGTATGTCTAACCATGAAATATGATTTGACACAATGAAACATTCATCCGCTTGCTCACTCAAACCTTTAATTTCGAGTTTAACGTTAAGAATAATCAATAATGTTCGAAACCAGTATTGCGCAATCAATCTTCTTCGATTAACACCGGTAGCGACAGCTGTGGTTACCGCGATTAATAAACCGATAAGCAGAAAGCCAGACAAAACTGGGTATTTAATGACTCTTCTAAGGTTCCTGCGCATTATGGTAATTGAAGTGCTAAGACCAATTTTATCCACTGACACAGCAGTGGATTATTGGATGAACTTAAGATGAAATCAAACGCCACAACGTTCAGTCAATCCAAGACTACCATCAACTCCGATTATACGCGGGGCATTGGGATGTCTAGATGAAACTATTTTCTTATGCTTCAACCATCTTGCGACCAGATCCCATACTGGCTCGCCACTTGCCCCCTCTTTAACAGGAGCCCAGCCTGCAACCTTGTATATTTTATTAGGATCAATAAGAGTATCGGCAATTCGCATATCGGTTATCCGCGAACCAATAGGTGCGTTTGGTTCGATCGTATACGTCATTCCACCGACTCGAACCATATCACCTCCTTGCTGATAATACGGATCTGCATTGAATATATTGTCAGCTACATCCTCAAGTATCAGCTTGATCGACTCGCCAGTCATTTCAGTCAATGTGCTATGGGAGTATGTTGTTGCCGTTTGCTCTAACAATGCCTCCATGGTGATCGTCGAGTTTGGTAGAAGAGTCGTACCCCACCGAAAACCAGGTGAAAACGCAATATCAGCATTTAACTCATCGATCAAAGCATCCAAAATTATTTCATCAAAACTACCATTAAAGTTACCCCTTCGATATAACAACCCTTCGGTTATCGCGAGCGGTTCCGATAACTGCTTTTCAAATGGACGCCTCACGCGGCGAATTAGTCCCTCCATATCTTTATCAGGCTCAATTAATTTAGAAAAAACCGGCAAAAGCCGGTATCTAAAATCAGTGATTCCCGATGCGCTTACAGCGAAGTCCAAAACCCCAAGGAATTTTCCATTACTGCCACCATTCGTCACGATCGTTTTACCGTTCCTGTTTGGCACAATAATCGGGACCGGAACGCCGTCGTGGGTGTGTCCACCCAATATCGCATCAAGCCCAGTCACACGTGAAGCCAACTTTAAATCTACATCCATACCGTTATGGGATAGTAAAACAACAACCTTAATTCCTTGTTTTCGTATTCGATTAACGAGCTGCTGTAACTCATACTCGCGGATACCAAAACTCCAATCCGGTATTAGGTGACTGGGGTTCGCAATAGGGGTGTAAGGAAATGCCTGTCCGATAACTGCTACCGATACACCGTTCATTTCCTTTATGGTGAAGGCATCAAATACCGGATCATCAAGATCATAGGTTTTAACGTTTTGAGCAAGAAAATCAATTCGCCCTGAAAAATCGTTAGTAACTATATCTTGTACCCTTTCTGCTCCGAGGGTCATTTCCCAGTGCGCGGTCATTACATCAACGCCCAGGAGCAAACAGGCATCAACCATATCCTGCCCTCGAGACCATAACGCTGTAGCAGAACCTTGCCACGTATCTCCACCATCGAGCAGTAAGGCTCCCGGGCGCTCTGAGCGAAGCATATCGACAAGCGTTTTCAGGTAAGCAAATCCACCCATGCGGCCAAACATCAGCGCAGACTCTTCAAAATCAATACACGAAAAGGCATGTGCTAAATCACTACCAGCAGGCACATTAACCGCTTTAAGCAAATTATCCCCAACGATGTGAGGCAATTTGTCTGCGGCATAACCGACACCAAGATTCATGCTCGGCTCTCGAAAATAAACGGGGTTGAGTTGCGCATGACAATCTGTCATATGCAGCAGATGGACGTTACCGAATCTCGGGACATCATAAAACGCTTCGAATAGGGGCCAGCGAGCACTCTCCGATTGGAGATAGGAAGACCAGCTGCCGCTGCAGCTCCAAGTGCGCTCAAAAAATCCCTACGAGAAAGAGACACAAAAAGCACCCATCAACCGCTCACTCATTGACCGGCGATTTGGGATCCAGCAACAATCCCATAATATCTCTCATCTGCCCCATCGTCAGTATTCCTTTATGGCCATAACGCGGCATATTGGAACAAATCAAAAATGCCTGAGGATTGAATATTTTAGCCCACGTGTAACGTAAAACCTGCATTGAATAACCTCGTAGCTTTCCGTATTGGTACAGAGATGGGCCAAGCGTTCCATATGCGAGCTCCTCCTTACGAATTTGATGACATGCATAACAATTACCACCATTTATCGTATCATCAGAATCATTGAAACGAAGCCCTTTACCGCTTTGAGCAATTCGCTCCCCTTCTCGCCAGTCACCAACATAGTCATCGTCATCGGGATACTGAATTTGCTCTAGCGCCTCAGACATTAAAGCTCCCGCCTCTTCGCTATGGATGTTTACGCCTGAGTCACTGCAAAACTTTTGGATAGGATCCAATTGCAAGAATTGCTCCACCTTCACTGGCCCTTTGCTCCTCAAACCTTCTTCAAGCAACACACCAAGTTCGGGACTGAGGTTATCTGCGGCGGCGATTTTCGATAAGCCAAGTATAAAACATACCGCCCAAAAGCCAACTCTAAATCTCACAAATGCCATGACCATCCGTCAACGTTTCATTGCTGGAGCATCATAGACACCACCGTCCGCACTTTTTGCCAAAAACATGATGAGTGCCGTTATTAAATCATCACCATAGATAGCCTCGGGAAATCGTTGCTGTCTAAAACAATCATAAAGTCGATGTTGCATCGTACGCACCTCTCCAGCTGACACTCGATATGCAGGCCAAGAGCCATATGTTTTTCTGGCTTGCTCCGCGTTTCTAAAGTTTGGTAGTTCCTGCAACCTTATTCTTTTATTATCGCCACTGTGACATGTTATACATCCAAAATCATGCGACCCTGCCCTCAAGTAAAAAAGCTGCTTACCTAAGTCGAACATATTTTGTTCAGCGACATGTTCTAACGGTATGTTCATACGCATTCCTTTCGATTCGGAAGCAATAAACGTAACCAAGAATTCTATTGCGGACGTCTCTTCTCCTCTTTTTGTAAAAGGATATGAGGTAACTTCATCTCTAGAGAACCCTTGTATCACCATACGACAATGAATCAACCGCTGCTCAAGATCCATGACTTTTCCGACATCAGGAAAATAGCGTGGTAGCTCCACATACGCCCCCTTTGTTACACCACGCCCCTTACCTAGGTCACATTCCTCTAAGCTCGCTTCATTCGGGCCAGCAGCGCTGAACCAGAGATCCTCACCTGATAATATCCAAAGCTCTGCCGGGTTGATATCAGCCAATAAATCACGATACTCCTGTATCCCAGACGTTGTCTCATCATCTGCATAAGTGTGAGTTAGCCCTAAAGCAGAAATCACCAAAACTAATCGAACAAAATTAAACACGAACTACTCCATACAAAACACAATTCACTTCAAAACTTAGCTCCCTTAGCCAAACAGTCCTCCAAGCCAAAAAATCTTATGTACCGCCAATGTCCTTTGATGTGAAAAGACTAACATTGTTCTATTAATTTTCAAATTTAGATGACAAGCTCTATTCTCATCACCCAATGCTCATTATTATATTGATCTCAAATACAAAAAAACCGGCAAAGCCGGCTTTTTTAATCTCAACATTGACGATTCTTAGTTACTTTGTTCGCTCGCATCTTGAGGTTCTTCATGCTTTTCTTCCACTGGTTTGATGTTTGCCCCTGAATATTTACTCGGACCAGACGTACCACTTACGCCAGCCACAGCCACAGAACAAGTCATAAAAAATATCAACGAAAGGATTGTAGTAAAAAATCTCATCGGAACAAAACTCCAAAATTAATAGGCAACAAAGAAAAGATTAAAAGGTAAATTGACTTACGTCAACCGAAATAAAAAAACCTATGGAGAAAACGTTTTCAAATTGACTCAATCAATATAGCCAATTAAATCACCCAGTAGCCGCCGCTAATAATCCATTACTTTAACAACTCATTATTATGTTCACCCAACAACGGTGCAGATTTTTGACTGCCATCCTGACTCTTTAATCCTGGCACAATTGGAATTGGTACAGCTGGCAACTCATCTCCTGAACCGCTCACTAAAGTATTATCGAACACGCCACGATCTCTAAACTGTTCATCTTTCAAAGCCTCGTTTACATTTTTTACTATTGAGCAACAACAGTTCGCCTTCTTCAGGATAGGCTCCCAATACGTTGAGGATTGATTTTTAATAATGAGTGCTACCTGGTGAATTGTCTCCTGCGGATCAACAGAATCGTTACGATACTTCTCAGATAAACCAATTGCCTCAACAAAAGCAGCCCAGAACTTATCCTCTAGTGGACCTGCTGCAACAAAACGCTGGTCACGAGTTGTGTACAGTTGATACCGAGGTGAACCTCCCGTCAATCGGTCGTTACCATTTTCCGGAGGAGCACCAGAAGCACTTGTTTTTCCAAGTGCCCACCATAAAAATGGAAGTACACCGTCCGTCATTGCGACATCGATATAACAGCCTTTTCCGGAAAGATCACGTTCTCTGAGCGCCAACAATATGTTTATTACAGCAGGATACGACCCACCGCCAATATCCGCAATTAAAGCCGGTGGTACTACTGGATTATCTG